>ENA-ORXT01000029-ORXT01000029.1-marine-metagenome-genome-assembly--contig:-NODE-29-length-191498-cov-61.347950_pt1 | contig 191498 bp, 160 predicted proteins | sample MGYA00237868_ERZ511482 | MGnify/ENA metagenome assembly ERZ511482
CGTTGCACCACCGATGGCAATCTCGATCAATGTCGCCTCGACCGAACCCGACATCGGTTCGAGATCGAACGGTTCGTCGCCGTCGTCGTCGCCGTCGGTGTCGACGTCGGTGGCGTCATCGAGTTCTAGGTGAACCGTCGCCGAGTCCTCGTTGATGCCAGCACCCAGGGCATGCACGAGCACTTGGTCTACAACCGGCACCAGAGTCAGATCGGTCGAGTCCGACGTCAGTGTGATGCGAATCGCACCCGAAGCGAGCGCGTACATGTCGCCGCCGGCAGTGAACAACATGGCGAATGCAGCCGGCCCCGTCATCTGGGCGGCGTCGACGACCTGATCGATCAGGTCGGGTTCGTTCTGTCGCTCGTCGATGAGAGCGATCATGTCGTCGCCGTCGGCGCTCGTGAGTACCAAGAAGCCCGCAGCGGTGCGGTGCGCAAGCCCTGCCATTCCGACGGTGCGTGCTGGTGCGGTGTACAGATCTGCTTTCACGAAGCTCCCTGGTGTGTTCGTGCTCGGATGAACATACTGACGGTAGTCCCAACGGTTGGTGTCATGGGCTACTCGCTTGACTGTCGTGCGCTGGCGGTTCGGGAACCAGGCGCCTGGCAACCAGTTCGGAATCCGGTGGGACCTCGTGGCTGTCGATGAATTCGGCGAGTCCAGACAATGGAACCCACTTGGTATCGGTCACTTCGCCATCATCGAATACGAATGGTCCCTCGTGGCGACAGACGAAGAACCGCCCGACCAGCGCCACACCCGGTGCTTCGAAGGTGACCGGTCCGTGATCGAGCAAAGTGCCTCGCACTCCGGCTTCTTCGAGAAGCTCCCGGTGCGCCGATGGCTCCCAGTCTTCGCCCACATCACAAACGCCACCGAAGACCAAGTCCCATGCGCCGGGAAAGACGTCTTTCCAATCGGCACGCTTGTGGACCAGCAGGCGATCATCGTGATCGAGCACGGCTATGTATACCGATCGGTGTCGTAACGACCCGGCTCGCATCTGCGCCCGAGTCACGATCTCGATCACATCACCGTTCTCATCGACATGCTCGACCAGCTGGGCGGCCGCAGCTGCGACCCGTTCTTCGGTTTCTGCGTCGGTCGGACCGCTGTCGGGGGCGCTGGGCATCAGTTGTTGCTCACCTGTTCGACGGTGATCAAGATTTCGGCGACTCCTGCGTTGGGCGCATCGTCGTACACGCCGAGTATGGCCAAGACGATCTGGTCGGTGTCGCGATCGAAATCGGTCTCGAAGACGCCAGCTCGGTTCGGTAGTGCTTGTTCGACAACCAACGGGCTACGTTCGCTCAGTTCGTCGATCGAGGTGCCCCAGAGCACACCCGTGACCCGGCCGAGCTCCGTGGATGTGCCATTCGAAATGCCTACCGAGACAATGCGTTGCTCCTCGGTCAATTTGATGACGTAGGACGTGCCGGCGATAGCGGGGCCGTCGGCGCGGGGCTGAATCCCCCAATACGTCGTGTCGTTGCGGTCAACCGCTGCGCTTGCGTCGTTTGGCGAGGGCATTTCGGTCGAGGCGAGCGCCTCATAGGAGAAGATGCGTGCGCCGCCAGTGGTGATGGTGACCGGCGACAGCGAACTCTGTGTTTGATAGAGGACGAGCCCGACCACACCAGCGGCAAGTAGAACCGTGATCACGCTGAGCGCGGCAATCGTCTTGCGAAGGGGCTTCGCCGGTGCGGATGCCAGCGGTGCCGCTTCAGGGGTGAACGGCACATTCTCGGTGGCGGGCTGAACGGCCTCGGGCGCTGCCGCTACCGGCGAAGGCGCTACCGGACCGGTCGGCGACGCGTGTTCGAGATGCGCAAGCGGTGCGACGGGTGATGCTTCGACCACCGGGCGTCGATCGGTCACCGGCATGGCCGTGACCGGCTGCCCGAGTTCTTCCTGGGCCTGTTGTAGTGCTTGACCGAATGCCGCCGCGGAGCGAGGTCGATACTGCGGCTGTTTGGCCAGCGCATGAGCAATGACGGTCGCTACGGGTTCCGGAACAGCGGAGGGGTCGGGTCGAGGGGGTGGCTCCGAGGCAACGCGTGCAATCACGGCACCTATGCGTTCGCCCTGGCCAGTCAGGAATGGTGGCAATCCGGTCACGAGATTGTGAAGCGTGGAACCCAGCGCATACACGTCGGTAGCGGTCGAGGCGGTTTGGCCATCGAACAGTTCTGGAGCCGCATGAGCGATCGTGGTCGCCAGCATGCCGGTCTCGGTCTTGTTGCCGTCTTGCATCGAAGCAATGCCGAAGTCGCCCAGCTTGGCGACCCCGAGCCGATCCAACAATATGTTGGCCGGTTTGATGTCTCGATGCAACACGTCGGCGCGGTGGGCCGCCTCGACCGCATCGGCTATTCGGATCATGGACGCCACGGCCTCGGGCCACAGCATGGGTCCGCCCGCGATCTGTTCTTCGAGCGAGCCACCCGAGAGCAACTCGAACACGATGTAGGCCTGACCCAAGGTGGTTGCACCTGCATCGACCACGGCCGCGATGTGAGGATGCCACGACAGTGCGCCCACCGCCTGCGACTCGCGTTTGAAGCGCCGCACCAGATCATCGTCCGGTGATGGATCGGTGAGCAGCTTGATCGCGACGTCGCGGCCCACCGACTGTTGTCGCGCTCTGTACACAACCGCGAATCCACCCCGACCTATCACTTCGAGGTCGGTGTACCCATCGATCGTGGTCATATGTGAGATACCTGCGCCACGGTCGCCAAGCGTAGTTGGCTCATGCGCGACGCTTGGCTCCTCAGGACCCTGCACACGTTTGGGCAGCGGTGAACAGGTCGATCCAGTCGACATAGATGATCTTCCCCCAAACGTGAACGCGTGACTGTTGAGCCACATCGAGCCAGTTTCCTCCACCATGCAGCAGAGAACTGTCGCGAGAGGCACACATCGCAGGTGGCTCGCGTCACGCGCCCCCGGCGACGCAGCGCTACGGTCGACGCGTGAGTGACTTCGATCTTGATGGACTGTTCGTCGAACCTCGGCCAGACGAAGATGCGTGGGAAGCCTTCCTCGATCTGGCCTTGGAGCGAATCGGAGGCGAACGTTCCCCCGGCCTGACCAACCGAGATATGAGCGGGCTCGAGGCGGTGCTCGGGTGCCAGCTTCCCTTTGAGGTCGGCTTGATGCTGATCATGGCGGTGCCCATCGCGGAGCCGTGGCGCCAGTGGACCGACCCCAAGGCGGATTGGGCGGCGTGGAACGAACAGCTTGTCACCGGGTTCGTCTTCGACGTGGAACACAACGACGTGTGGTTCCCCGAATGGGGGCCGAAGCCCTCAACCGTGGTGGCACAGATCGACGTCGTGCGCGGTCAGCTCGGGGCAGCACCGGCGGTCTTCCCGATCTACGGCACTCACGTGGTGCCGCTGACCGCTGGTCTCGATCAACCCAACTCCGACGGCAATCCGGTCTGGCTCATCGAGGGATCGAGCGTTCGATTGCTCGGCGACGACCTGGCCGCATGGATGCACGGCCAGTTCGACGTGCCCCTTCCCATGTGGCCTGCCGAGCCCCGTACCTTCCCGTTCTGGTCAGCGCTCATCGACTGAGATGTGACCAGCCAGCGGCGCTCACCCCGACCTGGACGAGATCGAGCGCGCAGCCATCGACCAGGTGATGCCGGTGTGGTCCAAGGCCTACGAGGAACTCCTCGCCGCCGCTCGAGATGGGTAAGCGCTTTGCAGCGACGCGGATGCGCTACCCGCGGTAGTTCTTGGCGGGCGGGTAGAGCCCCCGGAGCAAGAGCGGCGACCGAAACCGGGTCCACTGGCCGACAGGTTGACAGAGCCGATCGGCGATCACATAGGCAACCGCGGTGTTGAAGCCCATACCCGAGTGGCTGCCGAAGACCTCGACATTCTCTGCGATGTGGCTCTTTGCTTCCAGGCAGAGCTTCCAGCTGACCACACCGTCTGTGCGGCTGTAGATCGACGTTGCCGGCATGTGCAGCGGAGGCCGTTCGGCGGTGGCGAACGCTTCGAGGAACTCGGGATCATGCAGCGGGGTGAGCGAGTCCCACAGGCCAGATACCGCACTGCGATCGCCGAGCCGAGTACGAAACGGACTGCCCAAGGTGATGACCTGGCGGAAGTACTCGGGATCCTGTCGCGCCATGTGGCGGGCAAAGATTCCCCCCAGGCTCCAACCAATGATCGTGATCGGTGCGTCGTCGTTGCTCTTGCGAATCCGAGCGACTCGTTTGTCGAGGCCCTCGAGAATGTTGGGTGTCGGCCCCAAGTTGGTACCCAGCCGCCAGCCATAGGTGCGGTAGCCAAGATCGCGGAGCAGCCAACGCAATGCCGCTGTAGATCGATCGGCGGCGGTGAAGCCGGGCAGGACCAGCACGGGATGGCCATCACCGTTGGGCAGGCGGCGCAGCAACGGTAACAACACTCGCCAGTTGGCGTACTCGAGTGCGGCTCGCGATTCGAGAGCCGTCATCCAAAACGGTGGAGCATCGACGCCGGTCTCGGGGATCACTTGAGTTGCGGTCACAGTGGTCCCACCTTACTAACGGCACCATGAGTGCGGATACACCACATGGGGTGGCTGTATCTCGGCTCGGCCAAGGTCCCTGGCCGGCCCTGACCGTATCGCCGGACCGTAACCACTATGAGCCCGATTTCGTCGTCTGTGACGATCAACGGCGGCGCGAAACCGAACATGGGTGCGCGTCGACACGAGTGTTCTAGAGTCGCGACATGGTTGGAAGTCGAGTGTTGTCCATTGCGGCCGGTGTCACGCCTGAGCTGGCGGCTGATCCGGCAGCATTTGTCGATGCGGCGGCGACCGCAGGCTGGAAGGCTACGGGTATATGGCACGACGCCGCATCGTGGACCAATTACACGACGACCAAGGTGCGACGTCGCCTCGATGATCACGGCTTAGCGGCGATCGACATGGAAGTCGTGCGTATGGGCACCGACCGAGATCGCGGTGAGGCACTCATCGACGCCGCCGCAGCGGTCGGGGCTCGCAACGTGTTGACGGTGTCGAGTTTTGAGGACCCGACCGAGACGGCGGATCGCTTCGCACAGCTATGCGAGCAGGCGGCAGCTGCCGGCATTCGGGTGTGCATCGAGTTCATGCGTTTCACCACGGTGCGCACTCTGGCCGACGCACTCGAGATCGTGCGCCTGGCAGATCAACCGAATGCAGGGATCTTGCTCGATCTGCTTCACGTGGTCCGTTCGGGCACCACCTTCGACGAGATCATCACCGCCGATCCTGCGCTGTTTCCCTACGCGCAAAGTTGTGATGGTCCAACCGAGCCCCGCAGCTGGGATGTCCGCGGACTCGTCACCGACGCACTCGATGATCGATCGATCCCCGGCGAGGGGGCGCTGCCGGTCCACGAGTTCGATCAGCTGTTCGCTCCCCACGTGCCATTCTCCGTCGAGGTCCGCTCGAAGGCGTTACGCGATGCGTTTCCGGACCCGGTCGAGCGTGCCCGCCATCTGCTGAACGCCACGCAGGCAGCGGTGAGCGGCTGACCTAGCCCAGCCACTACCGAAAAGCTTGGGCTAGAGCGGGCTAGAGCCGTTCGAGGTCAAGGCCCAGATCGTCGGCCAGCGAATAGATGTCGTCGATGATCATCTCGAGCAGGTCCCACAGATCGGGAACGAGCTCTCGGCAGGCCACCAAGCCGAAGTCGAGCCAGCCCACGTAGCTCTGCACAGTGATGTTCAGTCCCTGGCCGTCGACCACGGTTGAGACCGGGTAGTAGTGCAGCAGCTGGGCATCGCCCAGAAACAATGGTGACCGAGGACCGGGAACGTTGGAAACCACCAGGTTCGCTGGCGGGTTGGTGCGGTCGGCAAGCCGGGTGCGGGCAGCCAGCCGGGCAGCGCGCACGGCAAGAGCTGGCGGCGCCAGATCACTCATGTCGGCGATCATCTCGGCCGGCATCAGATCGAACTGGCCCTTTGCGGTGAGCATGGCGTCGTGCACGTCGTTCACTCGCTGGACAGGATCATCGACCGACGTCGGCAGGTCAGCAAAGATCGCCGAGACCCGGTTCGACCACTTCTCGGTTTCCTCGCCGGTACGGATCGACACCGGGATCATGGCGATCAGGTTCTCGTCGGGTAGCTCGCCGTGAGATGCGAGATAACGACGCAGGCCGCCGGCGGTGACCGCCATGACCACGTCGTTAACCGTGGCGCCGAGTTCGTTCTTGATGGCTCGGATGTGCTCGAACGGCACCGCCTGATACGCGAAACGGCGGTGGGCGGTGATCGTGGCGTTGAACGGCGTGCGAGGTCCACCCACGCGGGGCAGCAGCGGAACCTCGTCTTGATCGTCGGCCTTGTCGGGCGCGCCGATCAGGCGCTTGACAACGTCGCCGGCTGGTCCGGGGATGCCAGCCTGAAGTGACTGGGCGACGTTGGTGAATCCCTGGTTGCGGGTGATGCGTCCGAGTTCGTTGAACATCTTGATCTGCAACCGCAGACCCTTCACGGGTGTCTTGACCATGCCCACGGCAGTGCGGGCGAGAAGCTCACCCGTGCTGGGCTCGGATTCGGCAGTCCAGTTGCGGTGGGCGTCGCTTTGCTCGGGATCGAGCAGCATAGACACCATCTCGGCCCCGGCGGCACCGTCGATCGTGCTGTGATGCAGCTTGAGTAGCACGGCAAAATCACCCGACGCCAGACCTTCGATGACATAGGCTTCCCACAGCGGGCGGGTGCGGTCCATCGGGCGCGCGATCAGTCGGCCGACAAGATCGCCGACCTGCTCCGCAGTACCTTCGCCCGGTACACCGATATGGCGTACGTGAAAGTCGAGATCGAAGTCGGGGTCATTGATCCAGTACGGCCTGTCCAAGCCGAGAGGTACCTCGACCAAGCGTCGACGGAAGGGCTCCAGGATCCCAAGCTTGGACTCGATCTGATCGCGAAACGCCTGATACGGATCGTAGTTCTTCTTGTCCTTCGGCCGCTCGTAGATCGACAAGCTGTTGACGTGGCCAAACGACGTCGAAGTCTCCAGATTTAAGAACGTCGTATCGAGACCCGTGAGTTGCTTCATGCTGTCTTCTTTCGAGCGGTGGCTTTCTTGGCCGTCGCCTTCTTTACCGTTGCCTTCTTTGCCGTCGCCTTCTTCTTTACCGTTGCCGGCTTGGCTGTGGGCTTCTTTCGGGGAGCTCTCTTGCTGGTCGCAGATTTCTTGGACGCTTGTTTTCTGGCGGCTGGTTTCCTGGTGGTGGGCACCAACTCGGCGAACATGTCGGCAAATGCGTCTTCGACATGGGCCCGGAACACGTCTGGTTCGGTGATTGCTTCCGGGTCGATGAACATGCCGATGTCGAAGCCTCCGCAATACGACATGGCGGTGATGTTCGCCCCGGTGCCGACAACCGGCCCCATGGCAATGATGCGCTCGACTCGCGCTCCGGCACAGAACAGCTCCATCGGGGCACCCCGGAGATTCGAGGTGGCGAAGTCGATGCGAGCACCCTGGGATCGAGCGGCTCGGGCGACAACCGATGTCGGCAACATGTTCGCGATACCGGACAAGCCACCCATCCCACCGGTGCGCTGTGCCTGCTCACGTGCTGCCTGGCCAGCGGCGTGGACCAGCTGTAGGCGCTCCTCGACAGGCATCGGCCCGCCAGGAAGACGAACCGGCACGGGCGTGAAGGAGTTACCGCCGGCTTTGGTATCGGTACGCGTGCTCAACACGAAACTCGAATTGAACGTCTGTGCAGGGGCCTCGCGTTCGGAGTGATAGCGGTGCGCAGCCTCGGCCAACCCGGCCATGAATGCATCGTTCAGGCTTCCGCCTACGGCATGGCCCGCAGCCTTGAGATCATCGACCTTCAGGCTCACGTGCTCGAGCCGGCGGTGGCGCGACCGATTGGTCCACAGCGGCGAACCGTGGGCGTCGCCATCCGACGACGGCGACAGCTGGTTCACCGCCGCAACCGCCGTCTCGCCGATCGTCGACAGCTTGTCGTTCATCCGAGCTGGGTCGGCGGGCCACAACACCATCTCGCCCGCGATTCGTCGGGCAACACCGAGCTGGCGCCGGGCCACATGAGACACGCTGTTTCGCACGGCGTCGGCAAGCGATGCATCGCTGTCGCCACCTGACTCCTTGACGGTGGATTGCTCGATCCGAGCGGCGATGAAACCTTCGAGATCGACTTCGGCCGGAGGGGGAGCGTCGCGGGTTAGCTGCTGATACATCTCGGCCATACGCATCTGACCAATACCGTCGGCGATGACATGGTGCATCATCGAATAGATCGCGCCCCCACCGTTGTCGCGTCCCTTGATCGACACGAAACGCCACAGCGGACGCGTCCGGTCGAGCGGCTCGTTGTACAACCGGGTTGCCAGGTCGAAAAGGGCGCGCTCGTCGCCGTCCTCGGGAAGCTCGATCTCCTGCAAGTGGTACGACAGCTCGAATTCGGCGTCCGGTGCCCACGCGGGAGTCGACAGCCGAGCAAATCCCGGAACCACCCGCTCGCACAAGCGCGGCATTCGCGTGATGGCCGCCCGCAACGTGCGTTGCAGATGATCGAAATCCGCAGGTTGATCGAGCAGAGTCAGGGACGCGCCGCTGGCGTTCATCCACGGGTCCTTCTCGACGTTCCACATCAGCGCCTCGTGATCGGTCATGCGATCAGATGCTTCGAACTCTCGTTCTCTTCGAGCCATGGCTGTTATCTCTTTCCTTCGTCCTTTGTCCTCAGGATCCGTTGGCACGGAGCACCGGGCGAGCCGTTCTGGTCGCTCCGTCCCTCCGCTCCTGTTTCCTGTTTCCTGTTTCCTTCGTCCTTTGTCCTCAGGATCCGTTGGCACGGAGCACCGGGCGAGACTGCTGTTAGGTGTCGGTTCCGGGGCGGCGGGCGGCTTCGGCCTTGGGGTCGCCCTTGTACCCGGGGGGATAGGTGCGAGCGAGTTCGTCGGCCGTTGGTGTTTTCTTCTCGCCTGCTTCTTCGGGCAGCAAGGCCATGATGGCCTTCATGATTGCCTTGGTGTCAGCATCGGGTGACCGGTAGTTCAGCTTCACCGGGTCGCCGACAACCACCGACACGTTGGGCCTGTCGACGGGAATCAAGCGGGGAAGACGGGCGCTACGAGGCCACACCTTCTCGGTGCCCCACAGGCCAATCGGAATGACCGGCGCCTTGGTCATCGCTGCCAGCTTGGAGGCACCCCATCGCCCTTTGAGTTCGGGATCGAAGAATGCCGGACCCCGGGGAATTGTGCCTTCGGGTGCAATCATCACCGCCTCGCCGCCCGCAATTGCCTCGGCCGCCTTCAGTAGCGGCTCATCGGAACCAGAAGCCCGCTCTACTCGCACGCCACCAACAGCCGCCATGAGTTTGCCGATAATCGGAGCGTCGAACACCTCTTTCTTGCCCAACCCGCGAATGTTGCGCCCGGCGCGTGCGGCGAGCAGGCCCATGACCGTCGGGTCGAAGTAGCTGCGGTGATTGAACACCAGAATGGCGCCACCGGTATCGGGGATCTTGTCGAGACCCTCGAACGTGATGTTGGCGTAGGGCGCCACGATCTCGGGACGCATGAATGGCCGGCTCCACTCTTGGATCTCGCGGCCCGCGATCTTGACCACGCCTTCGTTCTTGTCGAGGTGACGGATCGGCCAACGCTTGATCGTGGCCGTCACCGTGAGATTCGGATCGGGGTTCACCGCCACCGGATGACCAACGGCATCCAGCATGGGCGAGTCGTAGTAGCTGTCGCTGTATGCATAGCTGCGGTCCAGACGCACGTCGTTGGCTTCGGCCCAAGCGGCAACTGCTTCGGCTTTTTCGGTGCCCCACACGAAGTCGCCGTCGATCTCGCCGACGAACTCGCCGTTCACGCTCTTCCACTTGGTGCTGATGACATCGTCGAAGCCGAGTGCCTCGGCCAGCGGGCGCACGAACGACTCGGGTGAGGTCGTGGCCATGACCAGCTTGCGTCCGGCGGTGCGGTGTTTCTCGAACAAGCCTGCGGCAAAAGGCTGGATGTCAGCCAGCAGCTCCTGCGACGCTGCTTCGGCCGCCTTCTTCACCGCAGCAACATTCCAACCCTTCGCCGCGCGAACAGACAGTTTGGCCGGCACCATCGCCAAGCGGCTTTCACCGACCTCTTCGTAGTACTTCAGGAACAAGTTGGCGAGCGGAATATCGCGATGTTCGGTGATTCCGGCATCGGCCATGTAGCGGGCGAAGACGGGGGCGGAGGAACTACGGATCAGGGTGCGATCCAAGTCGAAGAATGCTGCGGCAGAGGACATACCCACACATTATGTCAGTCGCTGACATTCGTCAATTGCTGACATCAAATCTGTTTTCCGGTACCATCGCCGCATGGCGGCCGACACTGCACCCGATGTGCTCATCGACCCTGCGCCCCGGGTCGCCGACCCCGAAGCCGGCCGCCGATCGCGCAAGAAGCAGCGCACTCGCGACGATCTGATTGCGGCCGGCGACTATTTGTTTGCCACCCAAGGGTTCGATGCCACCACCACGATCGATATCGCGGAGCGGGCCGACGTTTCCCAGCGCACCCTGTTTCGCCACTTCCCCACCAAAGAGTCACTCCTGTACGGCGACCTCGACGATGCTCGACTGCAGCTCCGTGAATCGCTGGCGGCGCGCCCGGCCGATGAACCGATCCTGGTTTCGGTGCGCGAGTCCATGCTGTCGTTGGCCGAAGACTTCGAGGCGAATCGAGATCGCCGACTGCTCCAAGCCCGACTGGCGGCCACCTCGCCTGCAGTGTCGGCGTACAGCCGGGCCGTGGTGCAATTCAGTTGGGAACGTGAGATCATCGCCGCGATAGCTGCCCGACTGGGCGTGGACCCGCTCGAAGACCCGCGACCCGAGATCGTTGCTGGCGCGGCGATGTCGGCAGTGCGAATCGCCATGCGCCAGTGGACGGTCAGTGGCGGCACCGCCGACTTCATGGCACTGAATGGCGCTGCGCTGGAATCGATCGCCACCATTTCGGATCTGGCCTGAGCTGCCAGGCGCTTCGACTGCGATGCGCAAGTGGCCGATCACCCAGTGCGTTGGTCGTTGGGTCGGGGGCATTAGGCTCGTGGTGACGTTTGTCATAGTGTTGACGCCGAGGCAGCAGCACGATTGCATTGAGGGGTAGACAGTCGTACGTGAATCTTGCAACCATCATCGACGGGCACGACGGCACGGCTGTTGCGGTCATCCAAGACGATCGACGCGTGTCCTACGACGAGCTACGAGCTCGTGTCGAAGCCATGCGCGCGCTGCTCCAATCGATGGGAATCGGCCGTAACGATCGTGTGGCCGTTGCCTGCAGCAACGACGTGCACTTCATCGTGGCCACACTCGGCGCACTCGGAGCGGGTTGTGTTGTGGCACCCATCAACCCCCACGCACCGATCAACGAACTGAAGCGCAAGCTGGTCCCGTTGCAGCCTGCATGTATTGTCATTGGTTCGATTGCCCGCGACATGCTCGAGCATCCCGACGAATTCGACGCACCGTTGGTCGACATGGAGGTCGTGGCCGATTCGGTCGATTCGGCGCCACCGATTCTCGATGTCGATCCCGATGACTTGGCGTTCCTACTCTCGACCAGCGGCGTCTCGGGTGCTCCCAAGATCGCCATGCTGAGCCATGACAACCTGGCCTGGGTTCAAGAGCAGATCGTGGGCGACGGGCCACAGCAACTCCGATCCAACGACGTCTCGTTGGCGACGCTGCCTCCGGCGCACATCCTGGGACTGAACTTGGTCATCCTGAGCACGTTGCGAGCAGGGGGAGCCTTGGTCCTGCAGCATCGCTTCGATGTCGACGTCAGCTTGCAACTCGTGCGCGAACATCAGGTCACCATGCTGGTCGGCGCCCCTCCCATGTGGCAACGCTGGGCGGCCGCCGACGCGCCCGCCGACGCCATGGCCTCGGTCCGATTTGCCCGCTCCGGCGCTGCTTCTTTGCCTGCCGATGTCTACGAGCGAATCAAGAGCCACCTCGGAGTCGAAGTTCGCCAGGGCTACGGCCTCACCGAGACCTCGGCGGCGTTGGCATCGGGACGCGGTCTCGACGTGCGTGTCACCTCGGTCGGCAAGCCACTGCTGGGCGTCGAGATGGTTTTGGTCGACGACGACGGCGAGCCGGTCGATATCGGCGACATCGGCGAAGTCGTGGTTCGCGCGCCATCGGTGTTCAAGGGCTACCTTGATGACCCCGAAGCCACCGCCTCGATTCTGACCAGCGACGGTTGGCTCTGGACCGGCGATGTGGGCGTGTTCGACGACGACGGCTATCTCTACCTGGTCGACCGGGTGAAAGACATCATCATCGTGTCGGGCTTCAACGTCTACCCCGCCGAGGTCGAGGACGTGCTCATGGAGCATCCGGCGGTTCGCGGGGCGGTCGTTGTCGGCGGCGCCCATGGCGCCACGGGCGAGACGGTCATCGCCCATGTCTCGGGTGATGTCACGGTCGAAGAACTCGAGGCGTTCGCTGCGTCGCATCTCAGTCGCTACAAGCGGCCGACCGAATATCAATTGGTCGACGAGCTACCACAGACCTCGGCGGGCAAGCGTCTGCGGCGTGAGCTGCGCAAATGAGCTCAGGGGCGCAGTTCGAATTCGAGGACGCCCCAGATCTACCCGGAAATGAACGTGTCAGCCGCTATGGCCTGGCCACGATCCGCACCCTGGTGTCGCGCCTCTGGAACGTGACCATAGAAGGCGCCGAGAACATCCCGCTCGAAGGCGCGGGCATCATCACGCCCAATCACTTGTCGTTCTGTGACTCCATCTTTGTGCCCTACGCGCTGCCGCGTCGGGCCTGGGCCATTGGCAAGGGCGAGTACATGGACGATTGGAAGACCAAGCATCTGTTTCCGGCCTTCGGCATGATCCCGGTCGATCGCACCGGCGGCAAGGCGGCTATGGACGCCCTCGACACTGCCGCCAAGGTGCTCGATGGCGGTCACCTGTTTCTGATCTATCCCGAAGGCACCCGGTCGCGCAGCGGCAATCTGCACAAGGGACGCACCGGCGCAGCCCGATTGGCGGCCCGCTGTAACGCACCGATCATCCCGGTGGGGCACAGCGGCACGCTCGAGGTGCAACCACCGGGCGAGTTCATGATGAAGCCACGCAAGGACGTCACCGTCCGCTTCGGTAGGCCGATGTGGGCCCACGAGTTCGGGGATCCCAAAGACCCTCGCGTCAAGCGCAAGTTCACCGATGCAGTCATGTTCGAGATCGCCGCCCTGTCCGGCCAGACCTATGTCGACACCTATGCGGGCGACAAGACAGCCGCCACTCAAGAACCAGCCACCCGGCCAACGGCTCCAAGTCAGATCGTGCCCGCCCGGCCGACCAAGCTCTCGACCCGCGAGCACTCGCAATCGTGGCCCAACGGCAACGGTGCTGCGACCGGCAATGGGTCCGCATCGAACGGATCGCACGCAGGCGGCGAGACCATCATCGATGTGACCACTACTGCCGCGCCAACCGAAGCCATTGCGCCCACCAAGCCGTCCGCGCCGACCAAGCCAACCCGGCCGACGAAGCCCAGTCGCTGACCTAGGCCGCTCGAACGCCCCACCACGGGTCGATCATCACGCTCGCCGCCCAACCCGCTGACGAACAACCTGGGCTAGCGCAACCGGCACGCTCTCGGCTGCGAAAATTCAAAGTTGAGTGGAATAGGCTCAAGTTTCATGTGTTGATTGATTCAGTCACCACGAAGCGTCGGTTCCTGCCATGATGGGCGGGTTGAAAACGCCAGAAGTAGGTGATAATCAAGCCGATAACAAGGAGATGGAGATTCCCTATGGCGCTCGATCCAAGCAAGTGGACCCACAAGACAAGCGAAGCCGTACAGACGGCGATGGAAATCGCCACCAGCCGCAGCCACCCTAATCTGACCCCTGATCACCTCTTGCTGGCATTGCTCGGCCAAGCCGACGGTCTGGTGTTGCCGCTGTTGCAGCGCGTGGGGGTTTCACCGCTCGCCCTGCGTAACAAGGTAGAAGATCGACTGGGCAAGCTGCCCAGCGCCTATGGCGGCGATGCCCCCCAGATGAACAAGGAGCTGTCGCGTGTCTTCGACAACGCCGACATTGCTCGCAAGGACCTGACCGACGAGTACCTGTCGACCGAGCATTTGTTGCTGGCCATGAACGAGCGGCTCGACGTTGCCACCGATGTACTGCTCCAGGCGCTGTCCGAGGTGCGTGGCAGCCAGCGAGTCACCAGTCAAAACCCCGAAGACACTTATCAGTCGCTCGAGAAATACGGTACCGATCTGACCAAGATCGCAGCCGACGGCAAGCTCGATCCTGTCATTGGTCGCGACGACGAGATTCGGCGCACGATCCAAGTGCTGAGTCGCCGCACCAAGAACAACCCGGTCCTCATTGGCGAACCCGGTGTCGGCAAGACCGCCATCGTCGAAGGAATCGCCCGCCGCATCGTCGAGGGCGACGTGCCCGAGGGTCTCAAGAACAAGCGGTTGGTCTCGCTTGATCTCGCCTCCATGCTCGCAGGTGCCAAGTACCGCGGCGAGTTCGAAGAGCGGCTACAAGCGGTGCTGAAAGAGATCGTCGAATCCGAGGGCGAAGTCATCACCTTCATCGATGAAATGCACACCGTTGTGGGCGCTGGCGGAGCCGAAGGCGCCATGGACGCCGGCAACATGCTCAAGCCCATGCTGGCCCGCGGCGAGTTGCGCATGATCGGGGCCACCACCCTCGACGAGTACCGCAAGTACGTCGAGAAGGACCCGGCTCTGGCACGACGTTTCCAGCAAGTGCTGGTCGAAGAGCCCACGGTCGAGGACACCGTTGCCATCCTGCGCGGCCTCAAGGAAAAGTACGAAGTCCATCACGGGATTCGTATCCAAGACGCTGCGCTCGTGGCCGCTGGCATCTTGAGCGACCGCTACATCACCGGTCGTTTCCTGCCCGACAAGGCCATCGACCTGATGGACGAAGCCGGATCCAAGCTACGCATCGAGATCGACTCGATGCCCGATGAGATCGACCAGGTCGATCGCCGCATCCGCCAGCTCGAGATCGAGCGCGTGGCCTTGGCCAAGGAAACCGACAAGGCATCGGCCGAACGGCTCGAATCACTCGATGAAGAACTTGCGAACCTGAACGAAGACCTGGTCGCGATGCAAGCGCACTGGCAGGGCGAAAAAGACGCCATCACCAGCATCCGCGAGCTCAAGGAAGAGCTAGAGGCCACCCATATCGAAACATCGAACCTCGAGCGTGCAGGCGACCTGGCTGGCGCGGCCGAGCTTCGGTACGGCCGAACACCCGACATCGAGCGCGACATCAAAGTCGCTACGGTCCTGCTCGACGATCTCCAGAAGGATCGCAAGATGCTCAAAGAAGAGGTCGACGAAGAAGACATCGCCGAAGTCGTCAGCCGCATCACCGGTGTCCCCGTATCACGCCTGATGGAGGGCGAGGTGCAAAAGCTCATCCGCTTGGAAGAGGTTCTGCACGAGCGGGTCATCGGCCAAGACGACGCCGTCGACGTGGTGGCCAACGCCATTCGGCGCAGCCGTGCCGGACTGAGCGATCCGAACCGCCCCATCGGGTCGTTCATGTTTCTCGGTCCGACCGGCGTTGGTAAGACCGAGCTGGCACGATCACTTGCTGACTTCCTGTTCGACGACGAACGCGCCATGGTGCGCATCGACATGAGCGAGTACATGGAGAAGCACTCGGTCAGCCGCCTGATCGGTGCACCTCCTGGCTATGTCGGCTACGACGAGGGTGGACAACTCACCGAAGCTGTGCGCCGTCGCCCTTACTCGGTAGTGCTGCTCGACGAAATCGAGAAGGCGCACGCCGATGTGTTCAACGTCCTGCTGCAACTGCTCGACGACGGCCGTCTCACCGATGGTCAGGGTCGCACGGTCGACTTCACCAACGTGGTGTTGATCATGACCAGCAACTTGCCGGTCGACCCCAGGGACTATTTCAAGCCCGAGTTCGTGAACCGCATCGACGACATCGTGCGCTTTGCGGCGCTCGAGCTGAAGGACCTGGAGCGTATTGTCGACATCCAGCTCGCCGGTCTCGCCGGTCGACTCGCCGAGCGCCGCTTGGTGCTCGAGGTCACACCGGCGGCACGTGCTCGCATCGCCGAACTCGGCTACGACCCCGCCTTTGGTGCCCGTCCCCTCAAGCGAGTCATCCAGCGTGAGCTCGGAGACCGTATTGCCTTGGCGGTGCTCGAAGGAACCTTCGCCGAAGGTTCCACCGTGTTGGTCGACGTCGACCCATCGGCGGACACCGAGACCGAAGGCGCGTCGTTCACCGTCACCCAACGCAAAGCGGTAGTCGCCGCCTGATCCTCCCGGGCCGCTTGATGCCTAAATCTCAAGTTGAGGTATAAGGTGTCTGGCGGCGCTAGTGAGCCTGGCTCCGGCTCGAGCCTTCGGCACCGAAAACCTGACGTCGTGCTGGCACCCTGACCCGTTGCCGAGGGCGCCCTCACTTGAAGTGGGGTGGGTGTGTGACTCAACGTGTTCATCCCAGCACTTTCCGTGAAGTTATATGGGCTCCGTACCACTATTGGTGAGTGCGAATCACCCATGGACTCCCGCCTCCCGCAACCGCATACTGGACATACCCAACCCACACTTGTTCTAGACTTCCGCCTCATTTGCGGGGAGTGACGTCGAGGAGCAGAGGAACAGGAACCATGTCTAGAAGCACGTGCACGACCCATGTGAAAGTGGCGGCCATTTTTACCGTTTTTGCCGTGCTCTTGACCGCAGTAACGCTGGCTGCTCCAGGCTGGAATGATGCCCAAGCCCAGGTCGACGTGGGCCCGCCGCCCAATGCAAGCGCCTGCTACGGCGTGGCCGACCAGGCCTTTGGGGGTGACGATGGTCTCTCGGTCATCAACCGCTTCACCGGTGTTACCGCGAACATCGGCGCCAACGGCACTGGCACAGACGGTATCGAATCAGTCGCCTTTGGACCGGGCACGATTCTCGATCCGACGCTCGCACAACAGGTGCTGTACACCTTCGACGAAACCACCTTCGGATACATCAACCTCACGACCGGCCTGTTCACATCACTCGGCCTCACGGCCCCTGCAGGCTTCTCCGATGTCGACGGCATGACCTGGGATCCTCAACTGAACGTTTTCTGGATCACCAACCGCATTGGCGGCAATGGCGCCGCTGATCAGGTTGCTGCCTTCGATCCCTTCACTGGTAACGCAGTAGCCGGCCCGTTCAGCACGGGCATCGCCAACGAGCCGGGCTGGACCAATTTCGCTGGCTTGCCATACGACGACTTCGACGACATCGCACTTGACCCGACCGACTTTCGGTTGTACGCAATCCTGAACAAGGGTGGCACCGGTGGCGGTCTGGTCGAACTCGACAAGACGACCGGCGCCATCATCAACTACGTCGGCCTGTTCACCCCGATTGATGCAGCCAGCGACTTCGACAACGACGGCATCACCGACGACATCGAAGGACTGGCGTTCTTCAACGATGGCCTTTTGTACGGCTCCACGGGCGCAAACGGTCCGGGTTTGGACAACAACCGCTTCTTCTTCATCGACCTCGCTACCGGCACCACCACCTGGATTGCGGACTTCACCGACTACGCCGACTATGAAGGCCTCGCCTGTCTGACGGTCGAAGCGTTCATCGACGTCGAGAAGGGAACCGCCGAACCCGGCGCGACGCCCGAAGACGCAGATCAAGGTCCTGGTCCAACCATTGTGACCCCCACGGTCGAGTGGACCTACGTCATCACCAACGAGAGCCTGAGCCTGGGCCTGCAAAACGTGGTCCTCGTCGACGATCAGATCGCAGGTGTGCTGTTCAATCAGGCAACCGGTGAAACCCAATGTGCCGAGGGCGTCATTCTCGCTCCGGGTGAAACACTTGCCCCACTGGCATTTGTCACGTGCACGGTTACGGGCACAACCATCATTGGTCCGTACACGAACAACGCCACCGTGACCGGCCAAGCCGATCCTGGGGATGGACTAGCCCTCATTGACCTCGTCGACATCGACCCGTCCAACTACGTGGGTGATCCTGTCCAGCCCGATCCTCCAGAGCTTGCTGTGGTAAAGACGGCGGTAGCTGGCGCTGGTGTCGACTGCACCGGCGTGACTCCAATCGACGGCGACGGCGACTTGGTGTCCGTTCCCGCCAATGGCATCGCGACCTTCTGTGTAACGGTGACCAATGTGGGTGGCTCCGATGCCACCAACGTCACCGTCACTGACAATAACGCAACCCCTGATGACGCAAACGACGACTTCGTTGTCCCCGGCCTCGATGGCCTCACTCTGGCTGCTGGCGAATCCGCCACCGGCTCATTCGAAGCACCTGTGACCAGCCTGACTCCGGTGTTGAACACAGTCGCTGCAATTGGTACTGATCCCAACACAGGTCAGCCGACCAACGAACCCGCAGATACCGCCCAGGTTGTAGCTCTCGGCATGCCAGAGTTGGCGGTTGTCAAGACTGTGGTTGCTGGTGAATCTGATTGTGCTGGTGTTACTCCAGTGCCCGGTGTTGATGCAATCACTGTTGAATTGGGTGACACGGTCACATTCTGTGTGACGGTGACCAATGTCGGTGCGACCGCTGCCACCAATGTCACGGTGACCGATGACAATTTGACTCCGGATGATCCTGCCGATGACGTGGTGGTCCCTGGTCTTGATGGTCTCACACTGGAAGCTGGCGACAGTGCTACTGGAGCACTGGTGATGAACCCAGCTGTTGCTGGTGTAAATACGGTCACTGCGACCGGCACCGATCCCAATACTGGTGAGCCCACCAACGAACCAAACGATCCGTCTGAAGTCCTTTTGCTGGGCCCGCCGGAACTCACTGTGGTAAAGACTGTGGTTGCTGGCGATGTCGATTGCACCGACGTGGTGCCCGTGCCCGGCGATGACGCAATCACCGTCGAGCTGGGTGACACGGTCACGTTCTGTGTGACGGTGACCAACATTGGTGAGACCGCTGCCACCAATGTCACGGTGACCGATGACAATTTGACTCCGGATGATCCTGCCGATGATGTGGTGGTCCCTGGTCTTGATGGCATCACTTTGGAAGCTGGCGACAGTGCTACTGGAGCACTGGTGATGAACCCGGCTGTTGCTGGTGTCAACACGGTCACTGCGACCGGCACCGATCCCAACACTGGTGAGCCCACCAACGAACCAAACGATCCGTCTGAAGTCCTTCTGCTGGGCCCGCCAGAACTCGCTGTGGTCAAGACTGTGGTCGCTGGTGAATCCGACTGCGCCGACGTGGTGCCCGTGCCCGGCGATGACATCATCACCGTCGAGCTGGGTGACACGGTTACGTTCTGTGTGACGGTGACCAATGTCGGTGAGACCGCTGCCACCAATGTGACGGTGACCGATGACAATCTGACTCCGGATGATCCTGCCGATGATGTGGTCATTGCCGGTCTTGATGGCCTCACCCTCGAGCCTGGCGATAGTGCTACTGGAGCACTGGTCATTACTACCCCTGGTCCTGGCGTCAACACGGCCACCGCGACCGGCACCGATCCCAATACCGGTGAGCCCACCAACGAACCAAACGATCCCGCTGTAGTTCGACTGTTGGGCACCCCGGAACTGGCCGTGGTCAAGACTGTGGTTGCTGGCGAATCCGACTGCACCGACGTGGTGCCCGTGCCCGGCGATGACGCAATCACCGTTGAGATCAATGACACGGTCACGTTCTGTGTGACCGTGTCCAACGTTGGTGAGACCGCTGCCACCAATGTCACGGTCACAGATGACAATTTGACCCCGGATGATCCTGCCGATGATGTGGTTGTCCCCGGTCTTGATGGCATCACCCTCGAGCCTGGCGACAGTGCTACTGGAGCAATCGTGATGAACCCAGCTGTTGCTGGTGTCAACACGGTTACTGCGACCGGCACCGATCCCAACACGGGTGAGCCCACCAACGAACCAAACGATCCGTCCGAAGTCCTTCTGCTGGGCCCGCCAGAACTCACTGTCGTCAAGACTGTGGTCGCGGGCGAATCCGACTGCACAGACGTCGCACCAGCACCCGGCGATGATGCAATCACCGTTGAGATCAACGACACGGTCACGTTCTGTGTGACCGTCACCAACATCGGTGAGACCGCGGCCACCAATGTCACGGTGACCGATGACAATCTGACTCCGGATGATCCTGCCGATGATGTGGTTGTCCCCGGTCTTGACGGCATCACTCTGGAAGCTGGTGAATCAGTCACTGGCGCAATTGTGATGAACCCAGCTGTTGCTGGTGTCAACACGGTCACCGCGACCGGCACCGATCCCAACACTGGTGAGCCCACCAACGAACCAAACGATCCGTCTGAGGTCCTTCTGCTGGGCCCGCCCGAACTCACTGTCGTCAAGACTGTGGTCGCTGGCGAATCCGACTGCACCGACGTCGCACCAGCACCCGGCGATGACGCAATCACCGTGGAGATCAATGACACGGTCACGTTCTGTGTGACCGTCACCAACATTGGTGAGACCGCTGCCACCAATGTCACGGTGACCGATGACAATTTGACTCCGGATGATCCTGCCGATGATGTGGTGGTCCCTGGTCTTGATGGCATCACTTTGGAAGCTGGCGACAGTGCTACTGGAGCACTGGTGATGAACCCGGCTGTTGCTGGTGTCAACACGGTCACTGCGACCGGCACCGATCCCAACACTGGTGAGCCCACCAACGAACCAAACGATCCGTCTGAAGTCCTTCTGCTGGGCCCGCCAGAACTCACTGTCGTCAAGACTGTGGTCGCTGGCGAATCCGACTGCACCGACGTCGCACCAGCACCTGGCGATGACGCACTCACCGTCGAGATCAATGACACGGTCACGTTCTGTGTGACCGTCACCAACATTGGTGAGACCGCTGCCACCAATGTCACGGTCACCGATGACAACTTGACCCCGGATGATCCTGCCGATGACGTGGTTGTCCCCGGTCTTGACGGCATCACTTTGGAAGCTGGCGAATCAGTCACCGGCGCAATCAACTACACGGTCGTATCCCAAGACGAACTGAAGAACACTGTGAGTGCGACCGGCACCGATCCCAACACCGGTGAGCCCACCAACGAACCAACCGATCCCTCGAGCATCCTTCCTCCGCAAGGCAACGCTGAGCTCGTTGTGGTCAAGACCAGTGTGGTCGGTGCCGACATCGATTGCTCGACAGTCACGCCAGCACCTGGTGGCGACTTCCAAGAGATCGAAATTGGCGACACAGTCACGTTCTGTGTCACCGTCTCCAATATCGGCGATGGACCCGCGGCGGATGTCGTGGTCATCGATGACAACTTCACGCCGGACGACACCACCGACGACTCACCCGTCAACGGTCTCAACGGCATCGACCTCGCACCTGGCGAATCTGCCACGGGTGCCATCGTGTTCGAAGTCACTGAACTCGAGGCAAAGACCAACACGGTCACCGCCACGGGTACCGACACCAACAGCGGCGGACCCACCAACGAGCCAACCGACCCGGCTGTCATCGTGCCATTCGGCACCCCGATCCTGGCGATCGTCAAGACCGCGGTCATCGGCGCCGACGTCGACTGCTCTACGATCACGCCTGCAGCTGGGATGGACCAAGTTGCTGTACAGGTTGGTGATGTCGTCACCTACTGCATCATCGTGACCAACGAGGGCAACGGGGTCGCAGCAGATGTCCAGGTGTTCGACGACAACTTCACGCCCGCTGATACGTCTGACGACGTCATCGTTGCCGAGGCGGCGACCTTGCTTCCGGGCGAGACCTTGATTGGATCGTTCACCAGGACCGTGACCAACGCAACGGCACTGGAAAACACCGCCAAGGTGACCGCTATCGACCCCGTCACGGGCACACCAACGAACGAACCAACCGACCCTGCAGTCAGCATCTCGCCAGCCATCGACCTCACGAAGCAGGTCCTTGCTGGTAGCGATCGCCCAGCATCGGATGCAACCGAAGGCGTCGACGAGCTCGTCATCGATGAAACGGGTAGCCCAATCACCTGGGTCTACACGGTCACAAATAGTGGTTCTATGCCACTCATCGTCACCGAAATCGTCGACCCATCCGTGGGCATCACCGTGCCGATTCCGGCCGGTCAACAGCTCATTGCCCCGGGTGCGTCCGTATCGGTCACCGCCAACGACGTCGTGACCAGGGCTGGCGCGATAAGCGAAGCCAGAGTGATCGGTATTCCCGCCGACTCAGAAGGCCAGCCGGTTGCAGGATTCCCGGAGTTGACGGCTACGAACGATGCGGGTGAACGACCCATAATCGATGATGGTGGCGTCTTCCCCCGATCGATACCGCGAGAGATCGTGATCATCACGAACCCGCCGCCGACCCGGAACTTGCCACCGGTCACCACGACCACGAGAGACGTGCCACCAGCGCCACCTTTGGCGCTGACAGGCTCCAACACCACAGTGTTTGCGACACTTGCGGCCGCTGCATTGTGGCTGGGCGGCATGTTCACGATCGTCGGCCGACGTCGTCGTGAGGACCAAGAGTAAGTCAGTACGACATACACCGATCAGAAGCTGAATGAAGCCCCGTCGAGCTCCGGCCCGGCGGGGCTTTTTCAGCTTCCGAACGTTCCCACGACCTTCTTCGAACGTCGATCCGGACCTGCGGCCGGATCATCAGCCAGAAGAACTGGCTCTTGTGCGCCCAGCCAGTGCCCAGCTCGTTGACACACGCCGCGGCGAGGGAGGCGGCGTGGGGCCGGTAGCCCGCTACATAGCCCCTAGGCTGGTGAGTGCAATAACCAGCGTTATTGTCATGCTGGTTGAAGAGGAGTGTTGTGGACGCAGAGAAAGCCCCGGTTGAGGACTGGAAGACAGACTTCGACCACACCCATCCCGACTACGCAGCGAATGCCCATCAGATCTGGGACGACCTGCGAGACGAGTGCCCCGTGGCGCACAGCGAGCGCTTCGGTGGCATGTGGTTGCCGACGCGCCACGAGGACATTGCTGCCATTGCCAAGAATGCCGACGGGCTCTATACGAGTCGCGGTGTCGTCGTGAGCGAGATCCCGCCCGATGTTCCGGCCCCCATTGGTTACGCACCCCCGATAACCAGCGACAATCCTTTTCATGCGCCTGCTCGAAAACTCTTGCTCGAGCCGTTTGCACCTCGCCAGATCGAGGCGCTCGAGCCGTTCACCCGCGAGTGTTGTCACGCGCTGATGGATGCCGCCCTGGCCAAGTCGGGCGAGCAGGGCTGGTTCGACGCAGCCATCGACTATGCGCAGAACATCCCGGTGCAGGTGATTGCGCACATGCTGGGGCTGCCTCCAGAAGACGGCGACACGTTTCGACGCTTCATCCACAACATCATCGAGAATCCAATCGAGCGCGAGTTGGCCGAAGAGGACACCGTCGAGTGGTACTTCGACCAGCAGATCGCCACGCGCAAGGCCAATCCGAAACCGCCTGGCGAAGGTGACCTGATCGATCATCTGCTTCAGGTCGAAATCTTCGGCGAACCGCTCGCCGACGAACATGTGCGCGGCACCGTTGTCCTGCTGCTTGTTGCTGGCATCGACACCACCTGGTCGGCGATCGGCTCGGCGATATGGCACCTGGCCCAACACCCCGAAGATCTGGCCCGTTTCCGTGACGATCCCGACGTGCGACCCTTCGCCATCGAAGAGTTTCTGCGGGCCTACGCGCCGGTGACCATGGCTCGTATGGTGGCCGAGGACCATGACCTGCACGGCTGCCCCATGAAGAAGGACGACTGGGTCCTGCTGCCGTTCCCTGCGGGCAACCGTGATCCCGAGGCGTTCGAAGACGCAGACAAATTCGTGATCGATCGCCAGAAGAACCGCCACGGTGCATTCGGGTTGGGGATACACCGCTGTCTGGGCTCGAACCTGGCTCGGATGGAGCTCGCCGTTGCGCTCGAGATATTCGTCGAGCGAGTCCGCGACTTCTCGCTGGTCGATCCGGCGACGGTGCGCTTCTCGACCGGGCAAATCCGTGGCCCCCGCGAACTCCCGGTGTCTGTGAATGTGAACACATAGCGTGGCGCGCTTTCGTGCGATACTCGAATCAGGCCAGCGGGCAGCGTCGAGCTCGCACTAGAGAGGTTCTCATGAAGATCAACTACAACCGTGAACTCTGCCAGGGGCACAACCGCTGCTACATGCTGGCCCCCGAAATCTTCGATGTCGACGACGAGGGCTACGCGGTGTTGAAAATCGAAGGCGAGATCCCTGCCGAACTCCATGACAAGGCGCAGCTGTGCGTGGACAACTGCCCCGAATACGCCATCGAGCTCACCGAATAGCGTCGGCGGCACCGAGGAAATAGGTCGAGGCCAGCCTGGTGGGCGCGCACGCACTGCAGTCAGCACTGCCTGACTATGAAGTAACTCAAGAACTCGGTCGCGGTGCCATGGGCATCGTCTATCTCGGGCGACACAAGGCCCTCGAGCGCCTGGTCGCCATCAAGGAGTTGCCTCCGTCTTTCGCCATCGACGACACGGTGCGCAAACGATTCCTGACCGAAGCGCGCGTGGTCGCAGCTCTCGACCACCCCCATGTTGTTGTCATTCACGACTTCGTGGACCGAGACGGCCACCTGGCGCTCGTCATGGAGCACCTGCCCAACGGCACCGTGTGGGATCAATTCCTGCACCATGGCCTGGCGGCGCCTCGTGCCTGCGGACTGGTTCTGGCCACGCTGGCCGGGGTGCACCATGCGCACGATCGCGGGATCATGCATCGCGACATCAAACCCGAGAATCTGATCTTCACCCACGACTGGCAGCTCAAGGTCACCGACTTCGGCATCGCCCAGGTCCTCACCGGCACCGAGACGATGGGCACCGTCGAAGGAGCCATCCTGGGCACACCGGCGTACATGTCACCGGAACAGGCCGAGGGCAAAGCGTGTGGCCCGCAGGCCGACGTATACGCATCGGGTGCAATGCTCTATGAAATGCTCACCGGAGCATTGCCCTTCCCCAATGCAAAGAGTGCCATGGAGATGGCGACGGCCCGCTTGGTCGAAGACCCGGTACCCATCACATCTGTCGGACCGCAGATTCCCGACGCAATCGCCGAGGTGGCCATGCATGCGCTGGCCCGTCAGGCCACCGATCGGTTCGCAACGGCAGAGGAGTTCGGCGTGGCGCTGGCCGAAGCTGCGGCCAGCACCTGGGGTGCCGAATGGATGGCCGAAGCCGGCACCGCCGTGCACGGCAGCGAAGCGATCGAGCAGGCATCGCGTACTACCCGTGGCAGCACGCTGGACAAGAATCGCGCGGTCGATCCCGACGATCGCAACACGGTGCTGCCGCCGCCCGAGACCGGAGACCGATCGACGTCGATCGAGGCGGCCCCGGCAGTCGACGACCGAGAAACGTCGATCGAAGAGCCGCCGTCTTCCGCAGTGCCTCCGGTAGCCGACGTGTCGCCTCCCACCGCGCCGCCTGTGCCTGTAGCCACGCCCGTGGCCCAGATGGCGCCGGTCAGTCCTCGAGAGCGCGAGCACGTCGCCGGCGCCAATCTGCACGATCTCGTTCCCGACGACATGCTCAATCTGGCCGAGGTGCGTTCGCCGCGTTCGCCTCTGCTGCCCTTGGTACTGGCCTTGATCGCATTTGCTGTGGCCGCATTCGTGGGGCTCACCGGCCTGGGATCTGACCCCGCGGCCGACCCCTCGGTTGCCGTCTCGGTCAACGGCCAATCGGTGACCGGCGAAGAAATCGTCGAAGTCGATCTGACCGAGCCATTCGCGGTGACCAATCTGGATGCCGACAGCGTGAACGGAACATTCCTGGGGATCCCCATTGGATCGGCCTCGGTGCAAGGTGGTCTCATCGACCCCGACTACTTCCGCTACAGCGGGGCGGGTGTGATCGAGCTCACGCCCGCTGTCGAGGGCGCCCAATCGTTCCCCGTTCGATCGAGCAACAGTGTGTTCCCCACGGCGCCGTTCGTTGCGGCAGCGATGATCGCAGTGGGTGGGCTCGCTTCGGTCCAGTCGAACCTGCGGGGCATGCGCTCGCGCCGTGTTCGTATCAGCCCATACATCGGACTGGCGATCAGCGGCGCAATCGCCGGCGCTGCGCTCGCCGTGGTGGCCATGCTGCTGCTGTCCATCCCCACTTCGATCGCATCGATCATCGGTGTGGCCGTGCCGGCCGCAGTCGGCTCGGTTGCGCTCGGCGAGGCCTATCGGCGCTCACGTCGGCGCCGTCGTCTGAAACGAGTGACGGTTGCCAGCGGGCGGCGTCGCTGAGTCGAGCGAGTCCGGGTTCACAGGGATCTCGGCTCAGAACCCAGTGCTGTCAGGCGGTTGGTAGTTCGGCGCCCCAGAGCACGGGGTAGACGGTCTGGTCGCCGACTCCCTTGAGTTCGACCACATTGCCCTCGCCGAAGTGCAAGTCGCCTCGGGCCGATGCAATCTCTCGCACGATCGACGAGACCAGGATTTCGCCGCCGTTGGCCAACGCACCGACCCGGGCTGCGATGATCACGTGGCGTCCGAAGAGGTCGCCGGAGTCCTGTCGGATTGCTTCGCCGGTATGCATACCAATGCGGACCCGAACGGCATTCGCCGGATCAGAAGTAGCCTGGCGGTGCAGCGCCTGTTGAATTTCGCTGGCGCAGATGATCGCTCGGCGGGCACTGTTGAACGTGATCATGAATCCATCGCCCTGGTTCTTCACGATGAATCCGGCATGGGCAGCAACCCGTTGTTCTACGAGCTGGTTGTGCCAGGTCAGGATTTCATACCAGCGGTGATCGCCTGCACTCAGTGCAAGCTCGGTCGACGATTCGATGTCGCTGAACATGATGGTGACGGTGTCGTCTCCACTACCGCTCGGCAACGAGATGTGGCCGCCGAAGCTGGCCACGATTTCGTCCATGCTGGTGCGACGCGTTTCCTCGGACGCCATCGCTGGTCGCACGACCTGGTCACTGCTGCGAGTACCCGGCGCCACCGAAGGCGCAGCGGGAGGCATCGACTGGTCGATGGTGGCCACGATGGTGCCACCGACGTCTCGCCGAGTCGTGTTGCCGGTGGTGGCAGACGGCAATGGGGTCTCGACGATGATGGTGGTGTCGCCCAGCGTGAGGCTGGAACCTGGATGCAACACGGCTTCGCCGTTGATGCGGACCTGATCGATGAAGGAACCGTTCGTGCTCGCGAGGTCACTCACGAGCACACCCTGTCCTGCCGGGCTGAGCCGCAGGTGTTGACGCGAAACTTTTTCGTCGGCCAGGAGTAGCCCGTCGCATTCGCGACCGAAGACCAGCGGTTCGGCAATCGTGAGGTAGAGCTGTGAGCGACTTGGTTGGGTCACCTTGACGGTCGGATACATGCACGCCCCTTCAGGCCAGGATCGTACTGCTCAATCCACGCTGGCGCAGTACCGCCAAGACCAAGTCGTGAAACGCACAGGGGATCTCTGCGTTACAGCTCGCCCAGGCCGTCTTCGCGCCGGGCGACGATGCTGGGCACACCAACGAGCACGAACGTCATCACGCCACCTGCCAGGGCTAAACGGCTGATGCTCGCAGCTTCGCCTCGGGCCCCGCCGATCTGGCGGTACACGAACAACTCGATGTCGACCTGTTGGCCTGCGCACGAGATCGTTTCGTTGTAGGTACCGACGTCGAGCGTGGCGGTTTCGGCTACGAAAGCGATGCTGCCGTCTTCTTCGACCCCCGTGCGTTCGAGCCGAACGGCGCCGGGCAGCGAGATGTCGTCTACATCGCAGGCCGCCGGCAACGAGACCGACGACTGGCCGTGCTGGCGCACAGAGGTGCTCAGCGAGAAGACCTGGTCGGTTGCGTCGGGCGTTGGGTCGGGGGTGGGATCGGGAGTCGGCTCAGGGGTGGGATCGGGAGTGGGTTCGGGAGCTGGCTCTGGTTCGGGGGTGGGATCGGGAGTTGGTTCCGGCGTGGGATCGGGAGTTGGTTCGGGAGTCGGGGTGGGATCGGGTGTCGGTGCTGGATCGGGGGCTGGCTCGAACGGGACGGGCACCTCGGGGGTGAACGTCACGATGATGGCGGGTGGCAACGTGGGTGTGGGTGTGAGCGTTGGAGTCGGGGTGGGCGTGGTTGGCGCGACACACACCGGCGCCTGGTCTGGGCCGTCGATGACCACGTTGTCGCTGTTCGAAAATGTGATCACCGAGACCACGATGGGTCCGCCCTGCGACACGAGATAGGGGGCGTCGGGGTCACCGTTCACGGACAGCGCGATGATTCCCGCCGTGCCGTCGGTGGTGACGTCGACGATGATGTCCTGACCAGATGCATCACAGGCTGCGGTGTAGATCACGGCGAGGGAGTTGGTCAGCGCCACGGGGGGACGGTCACAGGTTGCGGGCACGACTATTGTCGGCACGACGATGTCGGCGGGCAGCGTGTCGAAGCTGGTGACCGTTGCCGTGGCGCTCGACCCCGGGCTGACCAAGAACGGTAGATTGGTGTCGCCATTCACCGCTCTTGCCTGCACGGTGCCGGTCGATCCAGGAGTGGGCGTGAGCGTGATCTGTACCTGTTCGGCCGAAACGCACTGCACGGTTGCGATGAGTTCGATGCGACATCGCGCCGCGTCGGTCAGTGCAACGGACTCGATGGGGCCGGTTGCGACCGAGGAAGGATCGCTGGCGATCACGCCGACCTGGTAGGAGTCCTGCGGTGCCAGACCCGGGACCACCGTTGGGTTGGTGGTGGCCGGATAGCTGGTGCCATCGATCGTGACTGCCGAGGCGGCAGCGCCCGACGTGGTGACCTGGATCTCGATTCCGCCGTTGGCGCATGCTGCGGTGGCTTGGGCATTCACGATGCAAGTTGGGGCAGTGAGCTCGGTCGACGATGCGCTGCTGGCGGCGAAGACGACACCATTGTCGACCGTTGCGGTGAAGACCATCTCGCTGTCGACCGTCGCGCCATCGGCAGGGGTGGCGATGGTGCCATCTGGCGTGCCCGTGAGATCGATGCTGACCTGAGCATCACCGGTTGGCCCCGCATCGCCAATCGATTGACATGTCACCGTCGCCGTCACTTGACAGATGGGGGAATCGAGTGCGATCGATGGAGCGAGCTGTGCATTGGCGTGATCGCGGACGACCACGTCGCCGGTTGCGGAAACGGTGATGGTCTGGCCCTGTGCTACTTCGGCGCCGTTCGCCGGTGAAATCGTGGCTCCGTCAGGAATGCCCGCCGTGTCGACGCTCATGATCGCGGCCCCGCTGACACAGTTGATCGCTGGATCAACAACGCACCGAGGCACTAGTACTGCCAGTTCGGCGTCGACGAAGCCAGCGACATTGCCGTTCACCGGGGCCGAGGTGCCATTGACCGTTGCCACCACCACGGCGTTCTCGTCGTAGAGGTAGAAGTCGAGCTCGACCGCTCGATCGGCATCGTCGACCGGGAAGGTCTCGTCGACACCCTGCTCGAACTGGAATGGTCCGATGAACACTTGATCACTCACAACGCGCAACACATTGTCGACCACGATGAAGCTGCCCGGAGAAGCGAAAAGCTCGATGGTGGGTCGTCCATCGGCGCATGCGGTCACCGCGTCGACGGTGATCGTGCAGAAGGGAATGTCGAGAATGACCGAGCCGTCGAGCTGAAGAAACGGGTCGAGAGACTCGTCGAACCACACGTCGATGTCCGAGAGCTCCAACTGAACGGTGCCGGGGGCTACGAGAGGCCCCAGAGGTTCCTGGGTGAGCACCGTGCCTGCGGGTGTGCCTTCCAAAGACACGTCGAGGAAAGCGGCGCCCTGACTGCAGGAGAGCTGGACATCGACGATGCATGTGGGTGTCTGGAACGTGGCCTGTCGAAATTCTGTGCCGGGTGCGTAGCTGATCAAGCCGGCAGGCGGGTTCGCGGGATCACCGATCGAGATTCCAGATGCGGGACCCCCGACAAAGTCCACCAAACTGATTTCGACGGTGTTGGCCGGCGGCTCGTAGCCGATCAGGGCGGAGAACCACATGGACTGCGCCGCGCCGCCGTCGAAGCTCACTCCGAAGAGGCCGGTGTCACCGCGGACGACGGTGATACTCGGGCTACCTTCGATGCACTCGGTGGTGACCTCGACCTGGCAATCGCGGCTCACTTCGACGCTCGCGTCTGGATCGCTGAAGTCGGTGGTGACTTCGACGCCTGAAGCAGCGGCGGAGACGACGGCAGAGGTGTCATTGGCGATCGTGAAGGTGCCGTCGCCGTTGTCACCGGTGTTCGGGGTGACCACGATGCCTGCGTCTGCCGGTGCTGCATCGGCGACGCCAGAGACCGTCGGGATTCCGCCAACACACTCGACTTGAACATCGACAACGCAGTCGGGTGCCGTGAGAGTGATGAGGTCGGGTCTGGCGACGTCGCCATCGATCCAGATGACTCCATTGTCGATGATCACCCCGAGGTCGGAGTCGAGCTCGCCGATCCGCAGCTCGATCGCCTGGCCAGGATTGGCAGTACTCACCGCCGGGTTCTCGGCAACGATGGTGCCGGCTGGTGTCCCCGCCGGCGTGTCCGCCACGGTGGGCGGTTCGGTGGCCAGTGCCGGTTGCCCGGCGGCGCATTCGAGGCTGGCGCCGACCTGGCAGACCGGAACGGTGAGATCTGCACCGGGGGTGAAGTAGGCCTGGATCAGGGGTGATCCGGCCGTATCATCGATGGAGAATCCGGCAGGCGGCGAGGCAAAAGTCCAGCTGTAGTTCGGGTGGGTAGCGTCGTCTGCGTCTAGCCCATTGACCAATACGTCACCCTCGCCGGCAACGTCGCCAACCCAGTCAGCGCCGGATTGGACGAAGGTCGTGTCCAGCAAGACCTGACCCGCGCTGCATGACACGACCGGGTCGAACTGCAAGCAGTAGACGTTGTCCTCGAACCACGTGTCGACACGTTCACCCAGGTCGTCGATGACGATCACTCGGTAGCCCTGTGGAGGAGCGAATGCACCATCGAGCGCGAGGGAGGCCGTCCGAGGTGCTCCGTCGAACGTCGTGCTGTCGGAGCCATCTGCGCCCAGTCTCGATGCCGATAGGCGAAGCGTGCCGAACGGTTCGGGCGCCGTGCTGCGTACCTGGGCCGAGATCGCCGGGCTGTCGCCCATACAGGTGACCACGATGTCGACGCAGCGCTGACTTTCGACGCGCACAGGACCGAGCGATGCGTTGACTTGAGCGTTGTTGAGGTTGACACCTCGGGCTGAGACCGTGAAATCGTATGTGCCTTCGGGAAGCTCGCCTTCATAGGTTCTTTCATAGATCCAGAGCGATGATCCCACGAATGTCGGGGCGTTGATTTCGGTGGTGGTTGTTCCGGTGGCGACGTTTGTCAGCTCGGTGGTTATCGAGACGTCACTGGCGCTTTCGAGGCCGCCACTGAAGTCGCTGACGCGAACCCCTATTCCCGAACAGCCGCCTTCAACGGTGATGGTCGTGTCCGAGACGGCGCCGCTGTCACAGGTATCGAGTTCGGTGCCAACCTCAAACAGACCAGCACCAGTAGTGTCGATTTCGACGCGCAGGGTTGCACCCAGAGAAACCGTGCCCGTTCCCCACAGCAGCGTTGCCTCGTCGTTGTCGTAGGCCGGGGTTCGGTCGAACTCGAAAATGGGGAAGATGTCGCCCGTCTGGAGGTCCACGAACTGGACGAACGGCGAGAAGATGCCAGCAGTAGTGACCACAATAGTGACCTCTGCCAGGCCCGGCCCGGCGTTGCATTGCACGATGGCGAGGTTGTAACACGCAGGGTCAAGGCCATCTTCGAGTCGGTACGGCTGTTGCTCGGTCAGAGCGCTGTCGGTGGGTGGACAAGGAATGGTGTTCTGTGGAGTGATGCTGAGGTCGCATGCGGGCACGTCATCGAGGTCGAACGGTAGCAAGTCACACGGAGGCGTGTCCGCCGCCGCTTGTGCGTCGGCGGTGCTGGCGGCGGGCCCTCCCAGACCGCCGATAAAGATCATGACGCACGCGGCCATGAGCAATCTCACCATCGCCGCAACCGCCCGGGATGGTCGACACAGTCGTGTTCGAACCTGATGCATGAATTGGTGTGGGACAACCGCCGTTGCCCGCTCTCCCTGGTACCTCGCCTTTACCAAAATGCGTTGTAGTACTACAGTCCACAACGCACCAAGACATACTAGGCGGATTAATGATGAAGAGTAAAGTTGCGCGACAGGCGGTGGGCGGTCTTTGCCTGCTACTCCTGCTGGTGGCGACAGGTTGCGCCCAAGGCGGTGGTGGCGAGGTCATCGAGTTCGACGCCGTGCTCAACGGAAGCGACGTGCTGCAGAGCGAGCCCAGCGATCCGATCAAGTTGGTGGGAGACGAGCCAGCGCAGATCGAATTGACCATGCGAAATGTCAGTGGCGATGTCACCGAGGTTCGCTATCTGCGATTCGAGGGCCAAGTTCTCGACATGATCTTCCTGACGTACGACACTGCCGTCAGTGTCGAGTTGGGCCCCGGTGAGTCGCAGACCCTGCCGTCGGTTTTGCTCGACTTCTACGATCTGGGCGGTCAGGCCAGTGGCTATCTCCGAGGCACTATCTCTCTGTACGACGCCGATCGCGTCCAGCTCGGTTCCAACGAAGTGTTCCTTGATGCCAGCGGCGACGGCTTCTCGACCTTGTCGCTGTTTAATGTGCTGCTGCTGGCAGCAACTGCGGCGGGACTTGCATGGAACTTGCTCCGCCTGTCACAACGCAAGCTCCCGTCGAATAGCATGGTGCGAGCGCTCCGGTTCCTGGCCGTTGGCGCCGGCGCTGGACTCACCCTGGCGGTGGCTTTCTCGACACTGCGGATCTGGCCCCTAGACACCCTGATGTGGGTGCTCTTCACGGTCATCGGCGCCATCATCGGCTATGCGGTCGGCGTCGTTCTGCCGGGCGCCGACGATGAGATCATCGACGTGCTCGACGAGCAAGACGTGCTCGACGCCGTGGTCGAATCTCGAGTCGAGGCCTGACCACGTTCTCACCGTGCCACCATCGAGGGCGGGAGTTTTGGACTTGGTCCAAGTTTTGACTGAGTCCGGAAAATGTGCTTGGGTAGAGGTGTGAGTGAAGGCCGCGAGACAGACGTCAGGCAGAGCCTGCGCGATCGCGGCGTACAAGTGACTGCTCAACGGGTGGCGATCGCCGAAGCTGTTTCTGCCCATCCCCACGCCACCACCGACGAACTCGTCGACGCGGTTCGGGGCCGGATCGGTTCCATTTCGCGTCAAGCGGTATACGACACCCTGAACGTGTTCGTCGAGAAGAGCCTCGTGCGGCGTATCCAGCCCGCAGGGTCGGTAGCGCGGTACGAAGATCGAGTGGGAGACAACCACCATCATCTCATCTGTCGTGATTGCAGCGTCATGTTCGACGTCGACTGTGCCGTTGGTGATACACCATGCTTGGTGGCCGACGACGATCACGGCTTCGAGATCGACGAGGCCGAAGTCGTGTACTGGGGACGCTGTCCCTCGTGCAAGGCGAGCTGACGACTCGCCACCCCCTAAGAAAAACCCCTCAGTAATCAGCAAGTAATCAGCAAGTAGCCAAGGAGAAATATGTCCGACGAGAACAAGTGTCCGGTTCTTACCCACGACCATTCAGCCCGTGGAAGCAGCGCCAACCAACACTGGTGGCCGAACCAGCTCAACCTGAATATCCTGCATCAAGGCCACCCGGCGTCGAATCCCATGGATCCCGACTTCGACTATGGCGAAGCGTTCAAGTCGCTCGATCTGGCGGCTGTCAAAGCCGACCTGACCGCCGTCATGACCGATTCCAAAGAATGGTGGCCCGCAGACTACGGCCACTACGGCCCGTTTTTCATTCGTATGGCATGGCACGCTGCCGGCACCTACCGCACCCATGACGGTCGTGGTGGTGGCCAGTCCGGTACCCAACGATTCGCGCCGCTCAACAGCTGGCCCGACAACGTCAACCTGGACAAGGCCCGCGCCCTGCTTGAGCCCGTCAAGCGCAAATACGGCAACAAGTTGTCATGGGCTGACCTGTTGATCCTGACCGGCAACGTGGCGCTCGAGTCCATGGGCTTCAAAACCTACGGCTTCGCCGGCGGACGCCCCGACGTCTGGGCTCCCGAAGAAGACATCTACTGGGGACCCGAGAACGTGTGGCTCGACGACGAGCGCTACAGCGGCGATCGCGTCCTGCAGGAGCCGCTCGGTGCCGTGCAGATGGGCCTCATCTATGTGAACCCCGAGGGCCCCAACGCCAACCCCGACCCCGTCGCCTCTGGCCGTGACATCCGCGAGACGTTCGGTCGCATGGCCATGAACGATGAAGAGACCGTGGCCCTGGTCGTGGGCGGTCACGCCTTCGGCAAGATGCATGGTGCTGGCCCCGAAGACATGGTCAACTCCGAACCCGAAGGTGCTCCAATGGAGCAACAACTCATCGGCTGGAAGAACGACTTCGAATCCGGCTTGGGTGTACACACCACCAGCAGCGGTTTCGAAGGCGCGTGGAACTCCACGCCAACCCAGTGGGACAACAACTATCTCGAGACGCTGATGGACAACGAATGGGAGCTCACCGAGAGTCCATCGGGTCACAAGCAGTGGCACGCTCCCGCTCTCGCAGGCACGGTGCCCGATGCGCATGATCCGTCGATCACGCACGCGCCGGTCATGAGCACGGCCGACATGGCCATGAAGATGGATCCCGTCTACAACGAGATCTCACAGCGCTTCCGCGACAATCCCGAGCAGCTCGACGAAGCGTTCGCCAAGGCGTGGTACAAGCTCACGCACCGTGACATGGGTCCAAAGGTGCTCTACCTCGGCCCAGAAGTACCCGAGGGCGAAGAGCTCTGGCAGGATCCCATTCCTGCAGGCACGCCACTCAGCGATGCCGACGTTGCCACCCTCAAGACCGCCATCATGGACAGTGGTGTCAGCATCACCGACCTGGTCGCAGTTGCCTGGGCATCGGCTTCGACCTATCGCCAGAGCGACAAGCGAGGCGGCGCCAACGGTGGCCGCATCCGCCTGGCTCCTCAGAACACATGGGAAGCCAACAAGCCGGCTGACCTGCGCCGGGTGCTTGCTGCGCTCGAGGGTGTTCAGTCGAGTGCGGGCATCGATGTGTCGATGGCCGACCTGATCGTGCTCGGCGGTTGCGCCGCAGTCGAAGCTGCTGCCACCGCTGGCGGCAACGCCGTGAGCGTGTCGGTCAGTACCGGTCGTGGCGATGCCACCGCCGAGCAGACCGACGAAGAATCCTTCGCCTGGCTCGAGCCCAAGTGGGACGGTTTCCGCAACTACCTGGGCAAGGGAAGCAGCCATGTCGCCGAGCACCTGCTCGTGGACAAGGCACAACTGCTAGGCCTGAGCGCTCCGGAGATGGCCGTGCTGGTAGCTGGCATGCGAGTGCTGGGTGTGTCCACCGACAATCACGGTGTACTCACCGAGAATGTCGGCACGCTGACCAACGACTTCTTCGTGAACCTGATGGACCTCGACACCGTGTGGTCGGGAGCCTCTGGCGCCGAAGATGTCTTCGAAGGTCGCGATCGTGCCTCTGGTGACCTCAAGTGGACCGGTACTCGCAACGACCTCGTGTTCGGTTCGAACTCGATCCTGCGGGCGATCGCCGATGTCTATGCCTCAAGCGATGCCGCCGCCAAGTTCAACAAGGACTTCGCTGCAGCATGGGCCAAGGTCATGGACGCCGACCGCTTCGACGTCTGATCCATCACGACAACCGAGCGAAGCCCCGTCGAGCTCCGGCCCGGCGGGGCTTCGTCGCGCACCTGCGTACATGACCAGGTCAATTACGCAGGTTGGCGGCCGCTGCGCCCGGCATGGCCGCGATAGCCCGGATACGGTTCACTCATGGCTGAACTAGCTGGATCACAGACGCACGACAATCTCAAGGCGGCGTTCGCCGGCGAGTCGCAGGCGAACCGTCGATATCTGTACTTCGCCAAGGTCGCCGAAGCCGAGGGCCAGGAAGACATCGCTGCTGGCTTTCGCTCGACTGCCGACGGCGAAACCGGCCACGCGCATGGCCATCTCGACTTCTTGCAGGCGGTTGGTGACCCGGTGACCGGTCAGCCAATCGGCACCACGGCCGAGAACCTGCGGGCGTCGATCACCGCCGAAACCCATGAGTACACCGAGATGTACCCGGCGTTTGCCAAGACCGCCCGCGACGAGGGCTTCGACGACATCGCCGACTGGTTCGAGATCCTGGCCAAAGCCGAGAAATCCCACGCCGGCCGTTTCGAGCAGATGCTCGACTTCCTCGGTTGAGCCGCCAACGCCTGGTCGACCGAAGCGACATCGTCGACTTCGCAACCTATGAAGACACTCGGGGCGCCAGTCGGCCGTCGGCGCTGGCCGCGAAGAAGCTTCGACGGATTCACCTGCACGACAACCTGACGGTGCTGATCGAGAATCGCGAAACGCTGCAGTATCAGATCCAGGAGATCATGCGAGTCGAGCGGATCGTTCGCGAAGCCGACATCGTGCACGAAATCGACACGTACAACGCACTGCTCGGCGAGCCCGGCGACCTGGGTTGCGTGTTGTTGATCGAGATACCCGACGCCGAGGAGCGCTCCCGGTTTCTCGTCGACTGGCAGGGTTTGCAGGGTCGGCTCTATGTCGACCTCGACGACGGCACTCGCGTGTTCGCCACCTTCGATCCCGCCCAGGTCGGCGACGGTCGCATCAGCGCTGTGCACTACCTGCGGTTCGAAGTAGGCGGTCGGGTGCCGGTCGGCATCGGAACCGACTTCGACGGTCTAGAGTCGCACATGGCGCTGACACCAGAGCAGACAGCCGCACTCACCGAGGACCTCGCACGACAATGAGCACCACCGAGCAGAGCGACAACGTCAAGCCACCCAAGACGGTGTTCCCCGAGCCCGAACAATTCGACCTGACGTCCTACCCGTGCCCCAGATGCCAGACCACCATGTCGGCCGAATCCTACGGCCCATGCCCAAACTGCGTGGCCGAACTGAAAGCGACTCAACAAGGCGAGGCATCCGGCGAGGCGGCCGCAGCCTACGAACCAAAGATGAACGTCACCCCCAACGCCGTAGCCCTAAAAGAGTAGGACGGCCAAGAGCGAGGGTACGCGCGCAGGAGCGAGGGACGAGCGGGTAGCGGCGGAGGGACGGAGCCGCAGCGACTGACCAGAAGCCATGTCCGACGAACGTCGGCCCGAGCGGGGGTAGTTCGGCTTTCAGCTCGTTCCTCGCCGAAATCCTGTTATCGAGTCGAGATTCTGCGATCCCGGACCGCTTCGCTACCAGGCCGTTAAAGATGCAGACGCTCCAGCTGGAGTGCAGCCATGTCCGACGAACGTCGGCCCGAGCGGAGCGGTGGTACGCACGCAGGAGCGAGGGACGAGCGGGTAGCGGCGGAGGGACGGAGCCGCGGCATCTGACCAGAAGCCATGTCCGACGAACGTCGGCCCGAGCGGAGCGATGCAACACGGCCGCGCTGTGACGGATGAGCCCGGGAAATCGGCTGGGCCGAGTCAGGCAGCCCGCTAGCGTTGGATGGTGGAGCAGTCAGGGTTAGGTGAGTCGATCCGATTCATCGGTCGAATGGTCCGCCCTCACTGGCCTGTGTTCTTGGTGGCCGTGATCGGCGGCGCGATCTTTGCCGCTGGTGCGGTGATGAGCGCAGTGATTCTCGGTCGTCTCGTCGACGACGTCGTGCTGCCCGTGTTCGACCAGGGCGAGGACATCTCTGGATCCAGCGTGGCTGGTTGGGCGGTTGCGCTGTTGGCGGTCGTGGTGATTCGTATCATCGGGGTCATCGGTCGGCGCTACTTCGCAGGCATGACGGCAGAACGCGTCTCCCGCGGCTTCCGACGTGACCTCGCTCATGCATACGTTCGCTTGCCGATGTCGTTCTACCGGCGTCGTTCCTCGGGCGATCTGCTTGCTCATGTCGACACCGACTCCGACACGGTCACCGAGGTGCTTCATCCGTTGCCGTTCGCGTTCGCTGCGGTGTTCATGGCCATCTTCGCTGCTATCGCCATGTTCTTGGTTGACCCGTTGTTGGCGTTGTTGGCGTTTGCGATCTTCCCGATCTCGATAGTGCTCAACCGGGTCTACACCCAGAGAGTCGAGGGCCCAGCGACGGATCAACAAGCGTCGGTGGGCAAGGTTGCTGCGGTTGCGCACGAGAGCTTCGACGGTGCACTGGTGGTGAAATTGCTGGGTCGCGAAAACGCCGAGATGACGAGGTTCAACGCCGAGGCCGAGGAACTACGTCAGCATCGAGTACGGGTGGGCACCATGCGTGCGGTCTTCGAATCGACACTGAGCGCCGTGCCCAGTCTGGGCATCGTGCTCGTGATCTTGATCGGAGCTTGGCGCGTCGACAGCGGCGACGCCACCGTTGGCGGGCTCATCGCCATCTCCGCGCTGTTCGCCACCTTGAGTCTGCCGTTGCGGATTCTCGGCTACTTCCTGCAGAACGTCCCCATCGCCCGCGCAGCCAGCGCCCGGTTGCACTCGGTACTCGATGAACCGTTTGCGGAGCCAGGCGCAGGTCGGAGTCTGACGGCAGGCACCGCCGATCTTCGTTTCCGCAACGTGACGTTGGGCTTTGGCGACCAGATCATCATCGACGATGTCAACCTCCTGCTGCGTGCCGGTGAAACGGTGGCTCTGGTGGGCGCAACCGGAAGCGGCAAGTCAACGCTGGTCTCGGCGCTCGCAGGACTGCTCGATCCGCTGAGTGGCGAGATCAGTTTCGGTGGCATCGCGATCGACGATCTGGATCCAGCTGTCAGGACCGACCTGATTCGCATTGCGTTCCAAGAGGCCTTCCTGTTCGGCGACACGATAGATGCCAATGTTGGCCTGGAACGCAGCGGCATGGACCGTCGAGCGATCGATCAAGCGATAGCAACCGCAGGCGCGACCAGTTTCGTTGCCGCGCTGCCCGAGGGCACCTCGACTGTGGTGGGCGAGCGCGGTATGACACTCTCGGGCGGGCAACGCCAGCGCGTTGCGTTGGCTCGGGCCTTGGCGGGTGAGCCCCGCCTGGTGGTGCTCGACGATGCCACCAGTGCGGTCGACGCGGCGATCGAACGCCAGATTCTCGATGCCCTCGGCGCAGGCGAGCATGCTCCGTCGATGCTCATCGTTGCTCACCGACTGTCCACGATCCGCTTGGCCGACCGGGTGGTCTTCGTGAAGGACGGACGTATCGCCGGGCGAGGAACCCACGAGGAACTTCTCGCCAATCCCGACTACCTCGCGCTGGCTACCGCGTACGAGGAAGCCGAGGCCGAGCATGTCTGAGCTGATCGACCAGAATGCTCCCGAGGTGGCGCAGGAATCCGCAGCGACGCCGTTGGGTGCCTGGAAGTTGTTCCGCCGCGGCATCGAAGAGAGCCCCGAGCTTCGCAACGGTCTGATCTCGACGATCATCATGGGGCTGGCGGTGGCGGTCGGTCGCATCGTCATCCCGGTGGTGATCCAGCGCACTATCGACCAAGCGATCTCGACCGACGCAGAAGGCACCACGGTCGTGGACATGGGTCAGGTCGTGACCTTCGCACTGATCGCCATTGCGATCGTTCTCGGCTCGGCGGTCGTTGCGATCATCGCCCGCCGCCGCATGATCGAGAACGCCGAGGCCGCCATCTATGGACTGCGCACCAGAGCGTTCGCCCATGTGCACCGGTTGAGTTTGGCCGACCATGTCGACAGCAGCAGCGGCGCCTTCCTGACACGTGTGACCTCTGACGTGCAAGCCATCAGCCGCTTCTGTGAGTGGGGCTTGCTCACCTGGACGGTCGGGCCGATGGTGATCCTTGGCGTCTTCCTGGTCATGGCTCTGTACAGCTGGCCGCTCGCGTTGCTGGTCCTGATCACGTTCTTGCCAACGGTGCCGTTCATGAAGTGGGTGCAGGGCAAACAGTTGGCGGCCTATGACAAGCTGCGAGCATCGGTGTCGTTCATGGTGGGTCGGGCGAACGAAGCGATTATCGGTGCCGGCACGGTGCGTGCCTACGGTGTGGGCGAACGAGCCGAACGTCGAGTCCGCGAGGCCACCGATGAGCGATATACCGCTGGAATCCGACGGAACAAGTTCATGGCCATGGTCTTTTCGACCGGTGATTTCTTCGGATCGTTGGCATTGGCGGCTGCGTTCGCCGTTGGTGTGTGGCAGCGAGACAACTGGGGAATCACCGGTGGCACCCTGGTGGCGATTCTGTTTCTCATCACGCTGCTGAACGAGCCAACCGGTGAGCTGGGCGAAACGACCGATCGCACCCAAGAGGCAATTGCGGGTTGGCGCAAGATTCTCGAACTCCTCGACATGCCGGTCGACGTCGTCGAGTCCGATGCGGGCGAGACGCTGCCTCGCCAAGCGCTGTCGATCACCGCAACGAATGTGGATTTCTCCTACCGCACCGGGCCACCGGTGCTGCACGATGTTTCGCTGCACGTCCCGGCCGGCACAAACGTGGCAGTGGTCGGCGAGACCGGGTCGGGCAAGACGACGTTCGCCAAGCTGCTCAGTCGGCTGGCCGATCCTGTGGCGGGCACCATCGAACTCGGCGGCGTTCGACTGGACTCGGTGTCACCAGAGTCGAGACTGGCGTCGGTTCGCATGGTGCCCCAGGACGGCTTCTTGTTCGACACCACGTTGCGTGAGAACCTGCGCCTGGGTCGGCTCGACGCGACCGACGAAGATATCGAGCACGCCGTAGCCAGTCTCGAACTCGGCAAGTGGGTTGCCGGTCTGCCCGAGGGCCTCGACACGCCTGTTGGTGCTCGCGGCGACTATCTCAGCGTCGGCGAACGGCAGCTGGTGGCGCTGATTCGAGCTGCATTGGCCGACCCGGGATTGTTGATCTTGGACGAAGCCACATCGTCGGTCGACCCGGAAACCGACCGCGCACTCACCGATACGATCGCCCGGCTGTCGAGCGGGCGCACGGTCGTGTCGATTGCTCATCGGCTGGCCACTGCCGAAGCAGCCGACCTGATTGTGGTCTTCGATCAAGGCCGCATTGTCGAAGTCGGCCCGCACGCCGAGCTCGTGAATGCCGGCGGCATCTATGGCCGCTTGCACCAAGCGTGGGTGGGAAACACGCAGCGCCAGGCGGCCGTGGACCGTTAACGTCAGACGGTGATGTCCGACTTCTTGTCAGTGCTGATGCGTTCGATGCACGCCGATCCTGACTTGCTCACCGAGCCCGGTGTGTCGGTCATCGGGCACCCCCGGCGGGCCCAGACCCATGTCACGGCCGGCTATGTGATGGGTGAGCACCTGGTGGTGACATGCGACCCTGCCGTCGAGGCGATGTTGCGCGATGCAACCATCGACATGGCACCAACATTGCAGGGCTGGAAAAACGTAGCGGGTGACGCCCGGGGTGAGCTCCTGGGCGGAGGCCGCATGCAGCTGTTGCCCCACGAGCTTCCGGCTGTGGCGGATCTTCCCGCTGGCTTCGCGTTCCGTCGGCTCGATCGGCACGACGGTGATCATCTGCAGCTGATCTCCGACTTCATCGACCGCAGCGACGAAGCCGATCTCGACGAAGCCGAGATCGAGCTCACGAATCTCGACGACATCATTCAAGTCGTCGTCGACAGCACAGGCGACATCGTGAGCTACTCCGCGGCATGTCCGTTCGATATGGCCGCCGAGTACGCCGACATCGGCATCATGACCAGCCCGGAGCATCGGGGTAAGGCCCTGGGTTCGATCGCGGTGGCTGCGCTGTGCCCGATCCTTCGGGCGAACAACTTGGAGCCGCTCTACCGCTGTGACGAAGACAATGTGGGCTCCATAAAAGTCTCCGAGGGGCTCGGGTTCGAGATCGCCACGCAACTCGTCGCCTACCGCTTCGCCACCGCCTGAGATCTGTGTGCTGGCACTCACAGATGTGGGTTGGTCACAGGGTGAAGCGCATTGAGTCGAGCAGCGCTCCGGGGAGACGCACGCTGGCGCTGCTGCGTTGGCCATAGGTGGAGTTGTCGAAGACGAACTCGGGTTCTGACGTCAGGCCTCGTAGGTGTGAACCGAGCATGTTGTAGACAGTGTCGTCGAAGCGCATCACGTTGACCGGCGCAACGATCTCGCCGCCCTCGACCCAGAACGTGGCGAAGCGTGTCATGCCGGTGACCCGACACGCCGGGCGGTCGGAGAAATTGGTGTACCACAGGTTGCCGACATAGAGACCGGTGCCGAGCTCGCCAAGTGCCGCATCAGCATCGAGATCGCCGCCGTCGATGGCGAACGATTGCGGTGACTCATCACCGGCTGCACCGTTGGGGGAGAGATCGAACTCGACCGCAGATCGAGGTGAGACCAGCGCATCGCCCGCTTGGCCCTGATCGATCATGACCACCTGGTCGGGCCGCATGAATCCCTGTTCTTGGAAGTTCGGGGCCACCCCGTTGGCGGTGTCTTCGGTCATGCGGATCGATGGGTCGAGCTCGCCTTGTCCGCCGAGGAGCCGCAACAACGCCGACTGACTGGTGTGCTGGGCGCGCGCTCCGAAAGAGCTCCAGGTCAGCAGCCCAACAACCTCTTCGAGCGCGGCGGGAGTGAGATAGGCGGCGTACTCGCCCGGAGCCAGGTCGATTGGATCGCGAGCAAGCGCCTGCAACTTGGCGTCGGCGTCTGTGAGCTTGCGATCGAAGGCGGCGTCGTCCCACTCGAATCCGGCGTAGGAGTTCTTCACGGCCTTGTCGGCGCGTAGATAGAACGTCCAGTCGAAGTTGAACGTCGACGTCTCGAACCAGTTGCGCTGCCCCAGCGAGTTGGCAAAGGCACTGGCCATGCCGCCAGCGGTGTAGATGCCGACCAGATCCTTGTCGCCAGCTCCTTCGGTGATTGCAGCAAGGGCGGCTTGGCGATCTGGCAACTGATCTTCGCCGACATGATGGGTGGACGTGGGTTCGGTGTTGATGATCAGATACGGGTCGTCGGGTACCGCGTGGCGTTGTTCTCGCAGCCGTTCAAGCGTGCGTTCGACGCGTGCGTTGTCGGAAGCAGCGTCGCCCGAGAGCTGCAGTGTTGCTTCGGTATGGCGCTGCCCTTCGATCAGATCGAGCTCGATCGTCGTCTGGTCGACCGAACCGGCTTGGCGAACCCGGGCGTTGTTGAATCGTGCGAAGTCGGTGGTTTCGGTATGAGCCGAGATGAGCACGACCTCGTCGCCGGTCAGGCGCGATGTGGCCAACGTGACGAGCTCGTCGAAGTACTGCTGGTCGATCATGCGTCAGCCCCGAAGACCTCGACCGCACTGAACCGACAGACCGGTGACGCGTGTCCGGTGCCGATCACCTGATTGAGCTCACCTTTGCCGCAGTTGGGTGTGCCCATGACCGCAAAGCTGTCGTTGTTGCCCACGCCACTGAGATTGCGCCAGAAGTTGCGGGAGATTCCCCGATAACCCGGGTTGCGTACCGTCTCGGCCAGCTCGCCGTTGCGAATGACCTGGCCGAGTTCGCAGCCGAACTGAAACTTGTTGCGTGAATCGTCGATCGACCACGAGTTGTTGGTGTGCATGAACACGCCATGCTCGACGCCGGCCACCAACTCGTCGACCGTCGATTCGCCCGGCTCGATATTCAGGTTCGCCATGCGGTCGATCGGTGGCCGATTCCACGAGCAGGCGCGGGCATTCGCAACCCCTGCGATACCTGATCGGGCATGCGAGGTGGCGCTGCCGAGCGGCCGGACCAGCACGCCGTCTTGGATCAGGTGGTGCCTGGTGGCCGGGGTGCCGTCGTCATCGAAGGCGTAGGTCGCAAGCTGACCCGCCACCGTTGGATCGAACGTGACATTGAGCAGTTCGGATCCGTACTGGAAGCTACCGAACATGTCGGGGGTTACGAACGAGGTGCCGGCGTAATTACGCTCGTCGCCCAGTATGCGGTCGAGTTCGAGCGGGTGGCCGATCGACTCATGGATCTGCAGGATCATCTGGTCGGGAGCGACCACGATGTCCATGGTGCCGGTCGGGCAATTCGGCGCTTCGAGCAGCGCGACCGCCTCGGCGCCGATTTGGGGTGCTGCGTTACGGAAGCCATAGCGGTCGAGTACTTCGATGCCGCCCTGACCGCAGTAGGAACCTCGCCCGTAGGTTCGAGTCTGCGCATCGTTACCGCTGGCGGCGGTCGCGACCAGCATGGGATAGACGAAGTTGAATGTCTGTTCTATCTGACCCCCAGCGCTGGAGATCAACAGCGAACGAACATCACGGCGGCCGAGGGACGCTTGCGTATCGGCTATGCGATCGTCGACCGTCAGCTGAGCCTCGACGCTGCGCAGCAACTCGATTCGATCGGCGAGCGCAAGTTCGTCCCATGAACGCTCACGTGGGCTTGCGTAGGAACCACTATGGTCCAGACCCGGCGGCGCAACCGCAATGGCCTGCGCTGCCGTGGCTCGTGCCCAATGCGTCGCCTGGTCGAGTGCCGCTCGCAACCCACTCTCGCTCAAGTCCGACGTGGCTGCGATTCCTGTGCCTCCATCGGCCCACACCGTGACCATGGCACCGGAGTCGAACGAGGAGTGCACCGGCTGAACCGTGCCCCGAGTGACCTCGAGCCACTCGGACTCCTCATCGACCGTGCGAAGCGTTGCCTCGTCGATACCGCCAGGTAGAGCGTTCCGGAACCGCTGCTCGAGCGTGTCTGCACTACTGGGGGAAATAACCGTCGACATGAATGGACCCTAGCGGTGTTGCACCGCTCCGCTCGGGCCGGCGTTCGCCGGACTTGGCTTCTCGTCAGTTTGCTTCTCCAGCGGCCTGGTAGCGAAGCGGTCCGCGATGGCAGAGTCGTGCCTCGATGACAGGGTTTCGGCGAGGATCGGGCTAAAAAGCCGGACTACCCCCGCTCGGGGTGAAGATGAAGTCGAGGTAGCGGTCTATGGGGTTGAAGCCGAGCTGTTCTTCGAAGCCGGTTACGAAGTTCGAATAGGGATTGAAGTCGAAGAACGACGGGTGGCCATTGCTCGCATCGATGAGGTACTCGACGCCACCGACCCGGGTGTTGGTGGCGCGCATGACTCGAGCGGCTGACTCGACGATCGCGAGCGCCGGGGTGAACAACTGAATTACTTCCGCATCGGGTTCGATGGCACATCCATCTGCGGCGCAGTAGTTGTAGGTGCCGGCTTGAAGCCGCTGTTTGGTTCCGTAGAACAATTCGTCGCCCAGCATCTCGACTCGGTAGATCATGCCATCGGCACTGTCGATGACCGGCTGCACCACACCTGTTCCGTCGATACCGAGATCAACGTGTTCGGCAGCGATCGAAGCCTGTAACTCCTTCACGCTGTCGTGTTGCACGATGCCGGCGCCAGAACCGCCCACGTTGGGTTTGGTCAGCACAGGAAAGCCCACCTGCTCTGCTGCTGCGACCGCCCCGCTCGCCTGATAGATGGCGATGGTTCTGGGGGTGCCCAGACCGAGTCGCTCGAAAAGTGCAGCCTGGGCGGCCTTGGACCCGCCGATCCGATGGGTCAACGAGCCGTTGATCACGGTGTGGCCCTGCATCTCGAGGCTCGCAAGCAGGTGCCCTGCCGCAGCCACGACACTGGGCGGGCGACCAGCCGAGGGCATGGCGTTTATGCGGTTCACCCACACATCAAATCCCTGATCTGGATCGATGGACATCAGATCGAAGGTGGTGATGTCGATGGGTGCGAGGTCGAACTCTCGATCGGCGGCGCGCCGGATCAGGTCGACAGACCACGTCGGATGTTCGTGCAGCAGCGCGATTCGCATGTCGAATTGTCGCTCAGCCAGCAGGCTCAGCCGTTGGAGCGCAGCTTTGGATCGAGTGCATCGCGCAGGCCGTCGCCGATGAAGGTCACGCTCATCACGACGAGCGAGATCATGACCCCGGGCCAGATGATGCGAGCCGGTTGCGAGGTGATCAGATCCTTGGCATCGAACAACAGACGACCCCAGGTGGGGAAGTCAGCCGGGAAACCAAGGCTCAGAAACGACAGCGCCGACTCGGTGATGATGGCGCTGGCCACACCAAGCGATGCCGCCACGGTGACCGCGCTGAGCACGTTGGGAAGGATGTGGCGGGTGACGATCTTGCGACCGCCGGTGCCGATACTTCTTGCCGCCAGCACAAATTCTTCTTCCTTGATGGCCAGCACGTCGCCTCGCACGATACGAGCGGTCTGCATCCAGTTGGTGATGCCGATGATGAAGACCACGAGCAAGAAGATGCCCAGGTTCTCGCCGAACCGTTCTTGAATCGGGTCGCGGAACAGGGCCACCACCACGAGCAGCAGCGGCAGCTGCGGGATCGACAGGAACAAGTCGGTGAGTCGCATCAGTGGGCCGTCGACACGTCGGAAGAAGCCCGCCAAGATACCAACCAGAGTCCCCAGCAGTACCTGGAAGAGCATGGCGGCGATACCGACCGATATCGACACACGTCCGCCGATCAGCACTCGGGCCAGCACGTCGCGGCCCAGGTTGTCGGTGCCCATCAGGTGTTTCCACGTGGGTCCCAGGTTGCGTTCGGGAACATTGTTCTCGAACGGGTCATAGGGATAGAAGAACGGCACGACGTACACCGCAATGATGATGATCGCCAAAATGACGAGGCCGAACATGGCACCGCGGTGGCGGCGGAACTGACGCCAGACGTCGGACCGGAGTGACCGGTGGTCGGGAAGCTCGTCGGCTACTTGTATGCCATCGGTGATATCAGTCATAGCGGATCCTTGGATCGAGGAAGCCGTACACCACATCGGCCAACAGATTGAACATCACAGTGAGGAAGGCCAGGAAGAACGTGATGGTCTGCACCATCGGCAAGTCGCCTCGCCCGATCGACACCAATAGCAGCTGTCCGATGCCGTTGATTCTGAACACACTCTCGGTGATGATGGCGCCGCCGAGAACGCCCGGTAGTGACAGCGCCAGCAACGTGACCACTGGGATCAGACTGTTGCGCATCACGTGCACATTGATAACGGTGCTCTCGCCCAGGCCTTTCGAGCGAGCGGTGCGGACGTATTCTTGGTTGAGATTGTCGAGCACCGACGCCCGCGTGAAGCGAGCCAGTGAGCTGGCATTGAACAACGTCAGGATGCTGACCGGCATGACGAGCTGTTTGATCTGAATCCAGATGCTCGACCAACTACTGAACTGCACGTCGTGGGTGGTGTCGTAGAACGAGGGGAACCAGCCCAGCTTGACGCTGAACACCACGATGGCGAGCAGACCGGTGAAATAGACCGGCATGGCGAAGCCGATCATGGTTACGAAGGTGCCGACGTTATCGAATACCGAGTACTGCTTGTACGCCGAGAAGACACCGATCGGGATAGCGATCAAGGTGCCAAAGATCAGAGCCAGCCCCAACACCCACAAGGTTTGTGGGAGGCGCTGGTAGATCGTGTCGACGGCGGGGCTGCGAGATGACCACGAGATGATGCGGTCGCTGTTTTCCACGCAACCGCCGATGCAGATATCTGTCGCAGACTCGAACAGATGCTTGGGCTCGTTGACCAGCATGAGCTTGGTCCAGTTGTACCACTGCGTCCAGATCGGTTCGTTGAATCCGAGGGACTCGCGGATCTGCTCTCGAATTTCGGCCGGGATCGTCAACGGCAGATTCGAAGCCGGATCGCCCGGTGCCTGATCGAGAATCAGGAAGATGATCAAGCTGATGATCAGCAGCGTGGGTATTGCGAACAGTACCCGTCGTATTACATATCGCGCCATGTGCTGGTGCTACCCCTCCAAGAGTTACGACACTCTAATGAAAAGAACAAGGGCGTGCCGAATGACTGATCATTCGACACGCCCTTGGAAACGCTAAGCGCTTACGTCGAGTGGACTATCCCTCGCGGGTCCATTCTTGGATGTTCCAGTATTCGCTGTCCCAGCCGTTCAGTTGGCCGGTGTTGGCGATGTCGTTGCCGAAGGCCGAGACATTACCGCGGAGAATAAGCGGAATGATTGCGCCGCTTTCAGCCGAGATGAGATCGTTCAACCGAATCGTCAACTCTGTGTGTTCAGGAGCGTCGATCGGCGTGCGGTTCAGTTCTTCCCACACGCTGTCGAGCTCTTCGTTATTGATACGGGCCTGATTGCTGCCACCCCAGTTGTTCTCGAGGGTTGGAATTTGATCGGAGGTCCAGCCTGCGAGGTAGCCAGCAGGATCTGGGCTCGACGCACCGTTGGTGAACATCTGAATGTCGCTGAAGAACTTCCAGATGGAAACGTCGCTCTGGCTGGTGCCGTCGAAGAAGAGGCTTTGGTCCTCGTTCTTCATGTTGGCGACAACACCGATCTCTGCCCAGTATCCCTTGATGAGATCCTGGTTCGACTGGCGAACTGCGTTGGTCGAAGTGACATAGTCGAATTCGAGAGGCTCGCCGGTCGGAAGCTCACGAACGCCGTCACCATCGGTATCGAGGTAGCCGAGGTCCTCGTCGAGGATGCGGTTGGCTTCGTCGATGTCCTGAACAAGACACTCGTCGTTGTTGGTCGAGGTGCCAGCGCCGACATTCCACATGTTGCACGTTGGGATACCGGTGGGGCCGTAGCCAACGATGACCAATTCGTCACGGTTGATCGCCAGCGAAAGTGCACGAGCGAAGTCGGTGTTGTTCAAGAAGAACGGATTTGGGTTGTTTCCGTCCTGGAAGTTCGAACGGGCATCGCCGTCGGCACGGTTGTCGGTCTGGTTCAGCAGGATGTGCTCGACGTTGGCCGTGAACGACACCACGACTTCGCCATTGCCAGCAGCTTCCATGGGGGCAAGAACTTCAGGCGCTACCTGAAGGTTCCATGCGTAGTCGGCCTCGCCGATTTCGAGTACCGAACGGGCGCTAGCTTCGGCGTCGCCGCCACCTTGGATGGTGACCGTCTCGAAGAATGGCTGGCCAGCATCGTGGCCACGGAAGTTCGGGTTGTACACGTAGGTCACGGTGTCTTCTGGGCGGAAGTCAGTGACCATGTAAGGGCCGGTTCCCTGCGGAGCAAAGTTCTGCTCGGAGCAACCCTGTGCGGCTGCGCCGATGCATGGCTCCATCTGTGCACGCTGGATGATTGGCTGCTGGTAACCAACGAGGGTGGTGTAAGGGTACGGCTTAGCTTCCTCGAAGGTGATCTCAATGTTGAGGTCGTCGAGGGCGACCACATCGACTACGTCGACGAAGCCATCAGAGCCGCAACCGGTCAGTTCGTCGGTGCAGTACTCAAAGGTGAAGACTGCGTCGTCAGCAGTCAGCGGCGAGCCGTCGGCCCACACGATGCCTTCCTTGAGGGTCCAGGTGATCTGGGTGCCGTCGTCGGAAACGCCGTTGCCAGGGGTGGGGATGAAATCGGCCAGCGTGGCTACGAGCTCACCGTCTGGAGAGAAGCGTGCCAGCGGCTCGAGCACGATGCTGCTGGCAAGGAGATCCTTGGTACCAGCGGACAGCCATGGGTTGGCCTGTGATGGGGCCTGCCACTGCAAGAGTGTGAGTGGGCCACCCGTGCCGGCTGCGGAATCGGACATGGCATCGTCGTCCATGGCGTCATCGTCGTCCATGGCGTCATCGTCCATGGCATCGTCGTCCATGGCATCGTCGTCGGTTTGTCCGGTGTCGACTTCTTCGGTGTCGTCGCCGGTTGTGGTGCTGTCGTCGCTGTCGCTACCACCGCAAGCTGCGGCAAAGATAGCCAAAACGGCAAGCAGGGCAAGCAGTTTCATTCGTTTCATATAGGAATTTCCTCCTCCAAGGTGCTGGCATCCACCAGCATTCGCACATGCTAGACGGGAATCCGGACGCGCGCTCTACGCGAGCCTGTTTGTGTAACCGTGTGTTTACATGGGTATGCGCCGCTTTGTAGTGTCAAAGACACCCCTGTGAAGAGGCGTTGGTTGCGGCCTATTCGGCGAAGTGGCAGGCCACCCAGTGGTCATCGCCCAGGTCGCGCCACTCAGGCACCTGGGACGAACACTGCTGCTGTGCGATCGGGCACCTTGTATTGAACACGCAACCCGGAGGCGGATTCGAGGGGCTGGGAAGGTCGCCTTCGAGGATCGTGCGCTCGCGTATGTCTTCGGCGCGGGGATCGGGAACAGGGACCGCCGACAGCAACGCCTGGGTATAGGGGTGCTTCGGCTGGTCATAGAGCCGTTCGACATCGGTCAGCTCGACGATGTGACCCAGATACATCACTGCGACCCGGTCCGCAATGTGGCGCACCATTGACAGGTCGTGGGAGATGAACAAGTACGTGAGCCCGAGCGATTCTTGTAGCTCTTCGAGCAGGTTCACGACCTGAGCCTGGATCGACACGTCGAGGGCAGCAATGGGTTCGTCGGCCACGATGAAGTCGGGGTTGAGTGCAATGGCACGGGCGATACCGATGCGTTGGCGTTGCCCGCCAGAGAACTCGTGGGGATAGCGGTTGGCGTGCGACGGATCCAGGCCCACGATCGTGAGCAGCTCTTCGATGCGTCCGCGGCGTTCGACCGGGCCCATCTTGGAGTGCTCTCGTAGCGGCTCTCCGACGATCGACGAGACGGTCATACGCGGGTTCAGGCAGGCATGTGGATCCTGGAAGATCATCTGTGCTCGGGGTCGTACCGACCGCAGTGCCTCGCCCTTCAGCTCGGTCAGATCCTGCCCTTCGAAAAAGACATTGCCCTCGGTGGCGTGATCGAGTTGCAGGATCACGCGCCCGGTGGTCGACTTGCCGCAGCCGCTCTCACCGACAAGGCCGAGTGTCTCGCCGCGGCGAATATCGAAGCTGATGTCGTCGACTGCTCGCACGGCACCGACCTGGCGGCGGAACACACCTTTCATGATGGGGAAGTGCTTCTTCAAGTTGCGGACACTCAGGATGACTTCACGGGTGTCGACGGAACCGGTTTCGGACTCGATCGAGTCCTGCGTTTCGGTCATGCGCGTGGCCTTTCATTCTCGAGGTCCCAGAAACAGGCCGTGCGGTGTCCGGGGGAAACCTCGACGAGTTCGGGAACTTCTTGGAGGCAGCGGTCGAATGCGTACGTGCAGCGAGGTGCGAATGAGCAGCTGGTCGGTTCGGCGTACAGGCTCGGTGGCTGGCCAGGGATACTGACAAGTTCCTGACCCTTTTGGTCCAGCCGAGGCAACGAAGCCAGCAAGCCAACCGTGTACGGATGTGCCGGTGAGGCGTACAACTCACGCACGGGTGCTTCTTCGACGATACGACCGCCGTACATCACGATCACTCGGTCGGCCAGACCGGCAATAACACCCAGGTCGTGGGTGATCCACACCACTGCGGTGCCGAGGCGTTCTCGCAGGTCTTTGACGATGGCCACGATCTGAGCCTGAATCGTGACGTCGAGCGCAGTGGTCGGCTCGTCGGCGATCAATACACCCGGTGAACACGCCAACGCAATGGCGATCATGACACGTTGGCGCATGCCACCAGAGAGCTCGTGGGGGTAGGCCTTGAGACGTGACCCGGCGTCGGGGATGCCGACCATGTCGAGCAACTCCTTGGCCCGTTCCTTCGCACCCTTCTTGTCCAGCTCGGTGTGCAGCAGAAGCGGCTCGGTGAGTTGTCGCCCGATCGTGAGCACCGGGTTGAGCGAGGTCATGGGATCCTGAAAGATGAATCCCACCTCGCCACCACGAACCTGGCGCAGATCCTCTGGGTCGAGCTGAAGCAGGTCTTTGTCGTCGAAGTTGGCTTCGCCTTGCACGATCTCGCCCGGGGGCATGGGTATGAGTCGCAGCAGCGACATCATGGTCACACTCTTGCCCGAGCCACTCTCACCCACGACACCCAGCAGTTCGCCCTCGTGCACGTCGAAACTCACACCGTTGACCGCGTGAACGGTGCCGTCTTGGGTATGGAAGTGGGTCTTCAGTTCTTTGACTTCGAGAACAGGTGGTCGAATGCTCGCGCTCATACTTTGCGAAGGTTAGCGGTCCGGCGAAGACCTAGCCGCAGTTCGGCGCCTTCACTGCACCGCGCCGGTGTTAACGTTCGACGCGATCGGCACCGACCGCGGTGTATCGACTGAGTGGCCGCGTCATCCGCAGGCGGAACCAGTCGCTGTCTCGGGCATGGGCATGCCAATGATCTGGGATCGTGCGCATCTCACGATCGAGCGTGAATTCATCATCGCCGAACCGCTTGCGCCCAGAAGCTGTGAGCTGCCCAAGCATGTGCGCAACCTCGTCCGGGGTCGGGTCCACCCCGTGTGGCCTCCACACCACCATGGGGACAAGACACACCTCGCAGTCCGCGATCCAACACGTCTCGTCCTCGAAGTACCAGTGCGTGAACCGAGCCGCCTCACACAGTTCGCAGCTGTGTTTCACGGTGCTCCACCACTTCGTTTGGGCCGTCGTTCGTCGGACATGGTTTCTGGCCGGTTGGTGCGGCTCCGAATGCAACGGTGCCGGGCACCGTTGCATTCGTATTGCTCGAAGTAGCGATTGTGCAGGTCAGAGCTCGACTACTACTTTGCCGGTGGTTTTGCGGTGGGCTAGGTCGTCGAAGGCGCCTTTTGCATTTTCGAAGGTGAATGGCGGGTACATGTTGGGTGATATGTCGCCGGCGTCGGCGAGTCGGGTCAGCTCGGCGAGTTGGCGATCGAGCGAGCTCGGATCGCGTTGGACCGATGCACCCCAGTGCACGCCCACGATCGAGTAGTTCTTGAGCAGGGCGTGGTTCATGGGCGAGTCGGGAATGGTGCCGCCAGCGAAGCCGATGATCAGCATGCGACCGTCCCAGCCCATGCAGCGACGCGCATGCTGGTAGGTGTCGCCGCCCACAACTTCGTAACACACATCGACGCCACCCCCAGAAATCTCTCGGACCTCGTCGACGAAGTCCGGTGTGGCCCGGTAGTCGACGGTGAAGTCGGCGCCTACGTCGGTGCAGACCTGCAGCTTGTCGGGGCCACCAGCCACGGCAATCACCGTTGCACCCTGCGCCTTAGCCAGGTCGATGGCAGCGGTGCCCACACCACCAGCAGCGGCGGTGATGAGTACGGTCTCGCCTTCTTTGAGCTGAGCTCGTTCGTGTAGCGCAAACCAGGTGGTCGGATAGTTGACGAGCAGCGCAGTTGCCTGACCCGCAGTCAATGACTCGGGGGCGAGGAAGGCGCGCTTGGCCGACGCCACGGTGTGTTCGGCGAGTGCAGCGCCGTCGCTCGTCATGACGCGATCGCCGATCGCAAACGAGTCGACGCCTTCGCCCAATGCGGACACCCGGCCAACAACGGACTCTGCTGGTGAAAACGGCGGAGTTGATTTCACCTGATACTTCCCCTGTGCCATCAGCACATTCGGGAAGGCGACGCCGACTGCTTCGACGTCGATGCCGATCTGGCCGGGTCCGGGCGTTGGAGCATCGGCCTCACCCAGTTGTAGATCGGTCCATGGGTCACCGAGTTCGTGCATCTGCCAGATACGCATGGCTGGTCTCCTAGTAATGGGTTCGGGGGCGGTGGGTCAACGGCGTCAGCCGTGAGCAATGATTCTGCTCTGCAACACGCCGACGTCGTCAATTTCGACCTCGACGGTGTCGCCAGCGGTCAGGTACGTGGGTGGGTCCATCTTGTCGCCCACCCCCGACGGTGTACCGGTGGCAATCACATCGCCGGGTCGAAGCGAGGTGCCGGCGGTGATGTACTCGATGGTCTCGGCGATCTTGAACAGCATCATGTCGGTCGTGCCACTTTGGCGTGTCTCGCCGTTGACGCGTGTCGAGATACGTTTGCCGTAGGGGTCGCCGAACTCGTCGGCTGTCACCACGACTGGGCCGATAGGGGCACCGTTGTCTGGGTTCTTGCCGATCGCCCATTGTTTGGTGCGGCGTTGGTAGCCGCGAGCGCTGATGTCGTTGAAGCCGGTGTAGCCGAGCACACCTTCCATGGCGTCGGCTTCGGCGGTGTTGGTGAGCGGTGCGCCGATTATGACGGCCATCTCGCATTCCCAGTCGAGGCGGTGGTCGCCGCTCGGTACCGGTATCTCGTCGCCGTGGTTCGAGAGCGAGGCGTACCACTTGGCGAAGATGTTCGGGAAGTCGGGCCGTTCGCTCTGCGTCTCGGAAATGTGGGCCGCGTAGTTCAACCCCAAGCAGAGCACCTTGGCCGTCTGCGGCACCGGCGGTACCCGAGTGAGCTCGGCGACAGCGATCGGCTCACCGGTTGGGTCGGCGTTCTGCCAGCGGGCAAGGTCGGCATAGAACTCGTCGATCGTGCAGAGCCGACGAACATGATCGCCATCGACCACGCCGATCGATCCGACACCATCGACATCGAAACCCAAGAAGCGCATGTCGCTATTGAACCACGTCACAATTCTCGACACCGCAGGGGTGCAAAGAATATGACGGAGCGGTGTGACCCGGGTAGGAGCGAGGGACGAGCGGGTGGAGCCGACGGAGGAGGCGACCAGTTGGAGCTGGTTGCCATGTCCGACGAACGTCGGCCCGAGCGGAGCGGTGTGACCCGGGTAGGAGCGAGGGACGAGCGGGTGGAGCCGACGGAGGAGGCGACCAGTTAGAGCTGGTTGCCATGTCCGACGAACGTCGGCCCGAGCGGAGCGGTGAAACTCAGCTGGGCTCGCGTGACCACAGCACGTCGAAGTCGACGTCGATGTCCAGCACCTGAAACGCTCGACCGAAGCCGAGACAGAAGGCGTTGGTCATGGTGAGTTCCATCATCTCCTGATCGGAGAAATGCTCTCGCAGCCGCGTCCACAGGTCATCGCCGACCATGGTGTGATCGATCGCGAACTGCTCTGCGTATTCGATGGCCAGCTTCTCACGAGGTGAGAACGCATCGTTGGTGACATAGCTCTGAACCTGGTTGTACAGCTCATCGTCGAGACCTTGCTGCATCGCCGATGCAGCCCGAGTGTTCAGTCAAACGTGACACTGATTGAGTTGCGCAATCCGCATACGAGCAACCTCGCGCTCGCGGATCGGCAGACTGCTGTTCTCATAGATCGCCTCGCTCATCGCCGACATGCCACTCCGCAGATCGGGCGCCAGCTTCCAGATACGAGCGGCTTCGAGGCCATCACCTTCGGGTACATCAAGTCGAGCCATGAGGGCTTTCTATCACAGCAGGTCGGGGTTGGCCTTGGCGAGGAGTTCGTAGTCGAGGGCCGTGGGGAGTTTCTGGGTGAACGCAGCGCCGTCGACGCGGATGGTTTCGCCGCTGATGTAGCTGGATTCGTTGCTGGCCAGGAAGAGGGCGCAGTTGGCGATGTCGTCGACATGGCCCATGCGCCCGAGCGGGGTCTGGTTCTCGATTGCCTGGATGGCGAGCCGGTTCTTGAAGTGGCCGGCGGTCATGGGGGTCTCGATCAGGTGGGCGGCGATGCAGTTCACGCGCACGTTGTCGGGTCCGTATTCGAGTGCGGCGATCTGGGTGGCGTACTCGAGACCGGCTTTCGATGATGCATAGGCGGCCAGCCCTTTACTCGGATTCTGAGCGGTGAGTGACGACGTGGAGATGATCGATCCGCCAGTGCCGTTGGGGTTCGCACTCATGGCATTTCCCATGGCCCGCAGGAAGTAGATCGCACCGGTGAGTTGTACCTGCACCATGGGCTCCAGGATCTCCGGGGTCAGGTCTCGGATCGGCGTGCTCTTCTCGTAGCCGGCGTAGTTCACCCCGATGTCGATGTGGCCATGGTCGGCCATGATCTGACCGGTCACTGCCTCGAGTTGCTCGAAATCGGTGATGTCACAGGCCACGCCGGTACCACCCAGACGTTCGGCGACCTCCGACGCCAGTTCGGCGCGTCGTTGAGCGATCACCACATGCGCGCCGTGCTCGGTGAAGAGCTCAGATGTGGCCAGGCCGAAGCCGCTTGCGCCACCAATGATCACGGCCACCTTGCCGTCGAGTCGTTTTGTCATGTCGTTCTCCCGCTGTCGAGCGGTCCGCTCGCCTCGCTGCTGGGGTCCACAGTACGCTCGCCGTCGTGCAGATTCCGAAGCTGGTCGTGTTCGATGTCGACGGAACGCTCATTGATTGGGACGGCGTGATTGCGCCATCCACCGTCGCCGCGTTGGCGCAACTTCGATCACATGGCATAACGGTGGCGGTGGCGACCGGCCGGCCGCTCGCGCTGGCGGACTCCACGCTCGAGCAAGTCGGTGGTGCCGACTGGATGGTCAGTGGCAATGGTGCGGTGTTGTTCGAAGTCGCCACGCAACGAAAGCTGCGCGATCTGTTCTTGCCCATCGACGTCGTGCTACCGATCATCCGGGGCCTGCGGGCACGGCTGCCGGGTATCGAGTTCGCAGTCGAGGTCGGCGACATCGTGTTCGAAGAACCAGGCTTCGATCGCCGCGTCCCCGAGACGAATCCACTCGAAGCAGTGCCCGACGTGCTCGATGCGTTGCCCGCCGATCTGTCTCGCGTCCGACGCGTCATCATGTTCCATGACGACTACGACGGTCGGCTCGGCAAGCTGGCAGAGATCGTGACCGAGTTCGCCGACGCACGGTGCCAGGTGCAGGTCGGTGGCCTGCCGATCGTCGACGTGTCACCCATGGGCAACCACAAGGCAGCGGCGCTACAGGTGCTGGTCGACCATCTCGGCTTGACAACGGCCGATGTCGTTGCCTTCGGCGATGGCGGCAACGACATCGAGATGCTGCAATGGGCCGGGACAGGTGTGGCCATGGGCAACGCCCGCGCCGAGGTGCAAGCCGTGGCCGACCATGTGACCGGCACCGTCGGCGACGGCGGCGTCGCTGCCTTTCTCGAACCGCTGCTGGCAACTGCCGGGCGGCAGCCCAGTGTGAGAGAGTGACTGGCAATGAGTGATCATGAATTCGGATTCAAGACCCGCAGCCTGCATGCTGGTGGCCAGCCCGACTCGGCCACCGGGGCACGAGCGGTGCCGATCTATCAGTCGACGAGCTTCGTTTTCGAAGACACCGCCGATGCGGCCGATCTCTTCGCGCTGCAGAAGTACGGCACGATCTACAGCCGCATCTCGAATCCGACCACCGCTGCGTTCGAAGAGCGCATGGCCAGCCTCGAAGGTGCGATCGGCTCGGTCGCAACCGCCAGTGGTCAGGCGGCAGCATTCCTGGCGATGACGACACTGGCCGGTGCCGGTGATCACATCGTCGCCGCATCGGGCGTGTACGGCGGCAGTTACACGCTGCTCGACACCACCATGGGTCGGTTCGGCATCGACTCCACGTTCGTCGCGAACACCGACGCCGATGCATTCGCCGCCGCCATCCGCCCCGAGACCAAGGCGCTGTACACCGAGATCATCGGGAACCCCGGCGGTGCTGTGGCCGACCTCGAAGTCTTGGCCGACGTCGCCCATAGCCATGGACTACCGCTGCTCGTGGACTCCACCTTCGCCACCCCGTGGCTGTGTCGCCCGATGGAGTGGGGCGCAGACATCGTGATCCACTCGGCCACCAAGTTCATCGGCGGCCATGGCACCAGCATCGGTGGCGTCGTTGCCGAAGCCGGTACCTTCGACTGGAGCTCGGGGCGCTTCCCTCGTATGACCGAACCCGTGCCGACCTACAACGGTCTGCAGTGGCACGGCAACTTCGGCGAATACGCCTACTGCATGGCGTTGCGCTCCGAGCAACTCCGTGATGTAGGAGCGTCGCTGTCGCCGTTCAACGCATTCCTGATGCTGCAAGGGCTCGAGACCCTGCCTCTGCGGATGGACGAACATGTGCGCAACGCCCAGGCGGTTGCGACCTGGCTGCACGCCGACCCTCGCGTGAGCTGGGTGGCGCACGCCGATCTCGATGACTCGCCCTACCGCTCATTGGCCGCCAAGTACCTACCCCGCGGCGCGGGTGCCATCTTCACATTCGGAGTCAAGGGTGGCCGCCAGGCAGGACAGGGCTTCATCGAGAAGCTCGAAATGATCAGCCACCTGGCCAATGTGGGCGACGCCCGCACCTTGGTCATACACCCGGCCTCGACCACGCATCAACAGCTCACCGACGAGCAGCTTGCCGCAGCAGGTGTTGGCGGCGACATGGTGCGGCTGTCGGTCGGACTCGAAGACCTCGATGACATCCTGTGGGATCTCGATCAGGCGCTCGGCTGAGGACAGCCCGGTAGTCGTTGGGTGACTTCTACTATTGGCCGACGAAGGTGCGACAGTCCGGAATCGCCACGTCGACTCGGCCACCGCACGTGGCGCCGATCTCCTGGAACTCGCTGTCGAGTGGAGATCGGTAGAACAGGAAATCACATGCGGTCATGTTGGCCTCGTCCTCACAGGCTTCGACCACGCGGTTGAGACCGGCGCTATCGGCGTCGAAGACCAAGCCGTCATCGCCGGCGTCGATGTCGGCAGTGCAGAAGGCGACTTCGGTTTCACTGCGGCCCCCGCAGGTGAGGGCCGCAGCCTCCTCTTCGGAATCGAACTCGGAAATCTGAAAGAGGATGTCGCAGGCCAGGTCGTTGTCGCCTTCGCAATCATCGAGTAAACCTTGGAGTTGTTCTGCGCCCCCGAGTCCGAAGCCGTCGGAGTTGTCGTCGGTCTCTCGGCCGCCACGGTCGTTGTCGCCATCGTCTTCTGCGTCGGCATCTGCATCGTCATCTTCGACATCGGCCGCTGGGTCGCTGTTGTCGTCTGGCTCTTCGTCGTCGGCTGCGGCGCCGATGTCGCTGGTGGTCGAGTCGTCGCTGGTCTCGATTGTGTCGTCTCCGGCGTTGGTTGCTCGTTCGTCGCGAGCCACCACGGTGTTCGAAGAACAGGCTGCGAGGAAGAGGGCGCCCACAGCAAGACAGATCAGAATCCGGAATCTTGAGTGCATCCTCTCAGTTTGCCCGCCAGCTGGCGTAGATCGTGGCCGCACGCCACAATTGGCTGGTGACCTACGTTGAACCGAGCGCCCGAGCGCGCAAAGACATGCTCGACCAGACCCGCACGATTGCGGTGGTCGGCGCCTCGTCGAACCCGTCGCGCGCCAGTAATTTCGTGATGACGTACCTGGCCTCATCAGTGTGCGACTTCGTGCTGTACCCGGTGAACCCACGAGAACCCGAGATCAACGGATTCACCTGCTACCCATCGCTCGACGCGCTGCCGGCGGTGCCGGACATGGTCGATGTCTTCCGCAAACCTCAGGACTGTCCCGCCATTGCGGCCGAAGCGGTCGCAGTTGGTGCAACCACTCTGTGGCTGCAGTTGGGCATCGTGTCGGACGAAGCGGCCGAAATCGCCGCCGCCGCGGGGCTGCAGGTCGTGATGGATCGCTGTACCAAGATCGAGCATGCTCGCTTTGCCGGAGGGCTGCATCTGGCCGGCTTCGACACCGGCGTGATTTCCAGTCGCCGGGCAGGCTGAAGCTCGTCAGCTGGTGCGATAGTCGCCGAACGTTTCGTCGCGTTCGCTGAGTTTGTCGGTCAGATTGCCGTCGGCAAACCCTTCGCGGTATGCCAACGACGACGGCTGATGAAAGGCCAGCGCCTGCAGTTCGGTGGTTGCGCGGATGCCGTCGCGAATGCCCATTGCTTCCATGGCTCGATGGGCTGCTCGCTTGTTCATCGCCAGTAGGTCCGGTGGGATTTTGGCGATGCGGGTGGCGATCTCGAGTACTCTTTCGCTCAGATCGGCCTCGGCGAACGCTCGGTTGGCGTACCCGGACTCGACCGCCTCGGTACCCGACATGGCGTCGCCGGTCAGCAGTGCTTCCATGCCGCGACGCAGTCCCATCATCCAGGTCTGCCACTGCATATCAGGTGGCGACATGAGCCGTACTGGTGGGTAGCCGATCTGAGCATCGTCGGCCACGTAGACCAGATCGCACGCGGTGGCGAGTTCACTGCCACCGGCCAGACACCACCCGTGCACCTGGCCGATGATGGGTGTTGACATGTCCCACATCTCGAACCAATTGTTCACGACGTGTCGGGCCCACCAACCGTCCTGGTAGGCAATGGCACGTTCCACGGGGCGGTTGGGTTTGCTCAGGTCATAGCCAGCCGAGAAGCACTTGCCGGCGCCCCGCACGATCATGACCGACACGTCCTTGTCGCGATCACCGGTGCGTAGTGCCTCGAACAACGCTCCTCGCAGGCTGTCGTCGAGGGCGTTGCGTTTGTCGGGGCGGTTCAGGGTCAGGCGGCGGATCTTTGGTGCCGGATCGTCGATGAGTAGTACGTCTTCAGCCATGACCCGAGCCTTCACCGGTTTGTGCCGCGAAGCCAAATCGTTGCTGCGGTCATTACCCTTTGGGTCAGACCCAGATGGTTCGCTTGTGCTTGCGCTTAGTCTCGCGGGACGGCTGCGGTCATGGATTGGTTGGCCGATGCGAGAAGTTTTCCGTCTCGGCTCCAGATGAAGCCGCGACTGACGGCGAAGCCTGCGGCCAGAAACTCGACATGGCTTTCACACAGCAGCCACTCGCTGTCCGGATCAGGCGCGATTGGTTCCACGAAACGAATGGTGTTGTCCAGGCTGGAGCAGAAGATCCGTTCGTTGACCGAGTTGCCGACGGCTGAAGGCAGGTAGTCCGCAATCAACGCCAGCGCGCCGGCGTCGTGGGCCACGTTGGGCATCCGCGCCCAGAAGAGCGTCGACGCGTCGCCACTGGCAGTGCCTCGTCCGGCTGCGTCTTCGGGAGCGAAACCGAACATGCCGCGCGCCATGCGCACCTCGACATGGTTGTGTAACGATTCGTTGTCCTGGAATCGGCGTAACGGCTCACAATCCTCGGGTGCTGCGGCTCCGGGCATCTGCTGTCCGATCAGGCGGTGTTGTTCACGACGGCTGCCGGTTGCGCCGAGAAGTGCCAGCACGGTGCGGTCGCCGCTCATGCCGGTCAACCGGGCCTGACAGGCGGTGCGGCCCTTCGTCAGGATCTCGGCCGAGATGGTCAGGTCGTCGGGCGGCGTGATCGTCGAGGCGAATTGGCAGGTCATGTAAATCGGCGGCTGGTCGGCAGTTGCTTCGAGAACTATCAGGCCGGCAGCCAGCCCGACGCCGCCGAACAGCGATCCGGATCCGCCACCCAACAGGCTGTCGTTCATCGTCAGCGCATGGGTCTGGTCGGTCTGGGGTGTGAGGCCGAGGAACTCGGCGGTCGTCATCGAGGTAGCCATATCGGTGCACGACCGTAGGCGAGCCCGAGGACCTGCAGCTAACCCGCCTGATCGGCGACGCTGCCGCGGCTGAGGCGAATGAGTTCACCCCAGCCGACTCGCGAACCGGTGCGCAGCAAGGTGAACTCGTACACCCGGCTGGCGAGCCGGAAGACTAGGTAGGAGCTGAGTGCGAGCAGCCCGAGCGAGAGCGCGACTTCACCCGTGCCGATGGTGTCGCGTGAGACACGCACCGGCAACAGCATGGGTGCGGTCAGCGGAAACCAGGTCAGAATCTTGACCAGCAGCGATTCGGCGTTGCCGAACACGGCTGTCTGCCCCACGAAGTACCCCAGAAACAATGGTGCGAAGACCGGCAACATGACCTGTGCCTGGTCTTCTTGGCGCGAGATCAGCGAACCGAGCAGCGCAAACAACGTCATGTAGATCAGTAGGCCGCCGAGCACACTCAGGCCCAGAATGGGCACGAACTGCCACACCGAAGCAGGTATGTCGACCACCCGGGTGACCAGTAGCGAGGCGATGAGCCCAACGATGATGATCGCCAGCTGGACCAGCGCCAGCACGGTCAATCCCAGGACCTTGCCGGCCAGCAACGTCTGGGGGCGGATTTGGCTGAGCAGCACCTCGACGACCCGAGTGGACTTCTCTTCGACCACGCTCATCATGGCGAACTGCCCGAAGATCTGCGGCAGGAGGAAGGCCAGCATGAGCCCGAAGAACGCAACGCCTGCGCGCACGTCTTCTGTAGCCGACGAATCGTTCACGAACTGTTGCTCGACATCGATCGGAGCGAACACCAGCCCCAGGTCGCCAGGGTTCAGGCCGAGATCTTCGGCCCTGCGCACTGCTTCGGACTGTTGCAGCGCCGCAGTGATCAAGCTACTGATCGACGAGTCCTCGGTGGCATCCCAGATGAGGGTGTGGGGCGCTTGCACCGCCACATCGAGGTCGCCGGCGCTCAGTTGGCCGTCGACGGTTTCGTCGTCGGTGTCGTTGAAGTCGACCGTGGTGAGCTCGAACGTTCCGTCGGCGAGCACGGTCAGCTGGTCTTCGAAACCGTCGACCACGTCGACTCCGATCCCGATCGTGATTTCTCGCAGATCGTCAGATGGCGCAGGTACGAACGAGATGCCGATCGGTGCGGCGACCACGAGCAGCAACAGGATGCCGGTGATCGCCCGATAGCCCTTGGAGCGACCGCGAGTGCGAACCTCGCGCAGGGCGACTTCTTTGATCTGACGTCGCCTCACTGCGAAACCAATTCGATGAAGACGTCTTCGAGCCCCGGTGGCTCGAAGCTGACCGAGGTCAACGTTCCGGCCCGTGCCGCTTCGGCGATGAGCGCTGCCGGTTCCACACTGGCGTCGACATGGAAGCGCGATTCATGGTCGGCGGATTCGAGCACGCTTGCGTCGGCTGGTACCCAGTCGGGAGCGGGGCCAGCCCACTGCAGCGTGAGCAGTCGGTGCGGCGCCCGTCGTCGCAGCTCGTCGACCTTGCCACTGGCCAATGTGCGGCCGCCGGCAATGATGGTGACGTCCTGGGTCAGATCCTGAACGAGTTCGAGTTGATGACTCGAGAACACGACGCTCACGCCTCGTTCGACCTGCTCGGTCATGACGCTTGACAGCATGGCGACCGCAACCGGGTCGAGACCGGCGAAAGGTTCGTCGAGAATCAGCAGCTCGGGCTCGTGCACCAGCGCAACGGCGAGCTGTACCCGCTGCTGATTGCCGGTCGACAGCTCTTGGATCATGTCGTCTTTGCGATCGGCCAGGTTGACGCGTTCGGCCCATTCGTGGGCTCGGGTGGCCGCGGTTGCGCTCTCGAGCCCGGCGAGGCGACCGAAGTACGCGATGTGTTCGTGCACCATCATGCGGGCGTAGAGGCCGCGCTCTTGTGGCATGTACCCGATGTTGCGCCGGTCCTCGATCCGGATTGGATGGCCATTCCATTGAACGCTGCCTTGGTCGACCGAGGTCAGCCCGATCACGCTGCGCATGGTCGTGGTCTTGCCAGCGCCGTTGGAGCCGAGGAAGCCGACCATCTGCCCACGTTCCACGATCAGGTCCACACCGGCGAGCGCATGCACCTTGCCATAGGCCTTGTGCAGCCCCCGAACCTCCAGCGCCGCCGTCATGGTCGTCGGACGGTTTCTGGTGGGCAGGGTTTCGCCGAGGGACGAGGTGAAAGCCGGATTGTTGTTGGTGGGGGGTGGGGGAGGATTGTGGACTTGGTGGCTTGAGGGCAGGGTTTCGCCGAGGGACGAGGTGAAAGCCGGACTACTCCCAGTAAGGGGCGCGAAGTTTGCGTTTGTTGATCTTGCCCATGGTGTTGCGGCCGATCGTGTCGACGACGTCCACCGACCGAGGACACTTGTAGGAGGTCAGCCGGTCCTTGCACCAGGCAATGATGGCAGCTTGATCAGGTGGGTTGTCAAGGTCTGTGGGAATGACGAGTGCCTTGAGGCTCTCGCCCATGTCGGGGTCCGGCACACCAATGCAGGCCACGTCGGCGATCTCGGGGTGGTCGATCAGCACCAGTTCGGCTTCGGCTGGGTAGATGTTGGCGCCGCCCGATACGACCATGTCGCTGAACCGGTCGGTGAGGTATACGAATCCGTCGTCGTCCATGTACGCGATCTCGCCCAACGTGAACACCCCCGGCGCAATGTGGGCCGCGGCGGTCTTTTCGGGGTCATTGGGGTAGACGACGCCGCGTCCGGTTTCGTCCTTGAAGTACAGCCGACCTTCGGTGTTGGCGGGCACTTCGTTGTCGTCGTCGTCGAGGACCATGGCGGTGAACGGTGCTATCGCCCTGCCAACCGAGCCGGGGTGGTCGAGCCATTCCTCGCTGCTGATCGAACAGGTGGTGCCGACTTCGGTTGCGCCGTAGGAGTCGCGGAAGACCGGTCCGAACCACTCGATCATCTGGCGCTTCACATCGATCGGGCACTTGGCGCCGGTGTGGGCGATCAACTTCATCGACGACACGTCGTACTTGGCTCTGACATCCTCTGGCAGCTGCAACATGCGCACGAAGTGAGTGGGCACCATCACGGTGGTTTCCGTTTTGTATTTCTCGATGGCGGCCAAGGTTGCTTCGGCATCGAAGCGTCCTCTGATGACCGACGAGATGCCGGCAGCCAGCAGGCGCATTCCGCTGAGGGGACCGGTGTGGTACATCGGCCCCACAACCAGGTGCGTGCCGAAGGCGGCGAAGGTGGTATTCGTGAGCGCATCTATGTGACCAGCCATGTCGCCACCACCCGCGAACATCGTGGGTGGAAGTTCGGTGCCCTTGGGCAGGCCGGTGGTGCCCGAGGTGTAGAGCAGGTTGGGTAGCGGCAACGTGTCCATGGGCGGATGCTCGGTTGATCCGGCATCGAGCCATTGACGCCAGTCGGTGACACCGGCCGGGTGATCTGCGCCCCACATGATCACGGTTTCCACGCCGGCTTCGGCGGCGGCGTGTTGGGCTCGACTCAAGGTCGACTCATCGCAGAAGATGACCTGCGACTCGCTGTCGCTGACGATGTAGGCGGCTTCGTCGGCGGTCAGGTGGAAGTTCACGGGCACGGTCGAACAACCCGCAAGCAGCCCACCCAGGTGAGCCAGCGCCGTCTCACCTGCGTTCTCGGCGAACACTGCCACGCGACGCTTGGGACCCAAGTCCATCGCCAGCAACAGGTTGGCGCATCGGTTGAGCGTGTCGTTCACCTCGGTCCAGGTCAGATCGCGGTATTGATCGGCCAACGCAACAGCAGATGGGTCGGCGGCGGCGAGTGCCGCAGCGAATTCAGGCATGACGTCAGTCTTACGCAGAAACGATCGGAGTCAGAAACTCGTCACTCAGGTCGGGTGCACCGTGGTAGTGGCGAACGAGTTTGCGGTCGGCAAACTTCCACTCGCCGTCTTCTTTGACATAGGCGTCGTCGTAGTGGGCCAGCAAGATGCCGACGGTGCCATCCTTGCGTCGGAACGACTCCTGGATGTGCCAGCGACCGGTTCCGGTACCGGCCGCATCGTCGAGATCACACGACCCGTTCAGCGTGGTTTGGATGACGGCGTCGAAGCCCTGCATGGCCTTGTGCCAGAACTCGATGATGGCGTCGCGGCCTTTCAACTCGCGTCCCGGCGCCAGCGTCCACTCGGCATTCGACGCCCAGGTGGCACCCCACAGCTCGCCGTCGTAGCGCACGACCGCATCGGAGTAGCGGTGGACCAGGTTTGCGATGTCGGTTCGGCTCATGGGTCCACCATAGGAAGCAGCGGTCGGGCGGCTTTAGTTCGCGATCGGCACTCGTGTGAGCTCGTTGCTGGTTCCGATCAGGATTTCGTCGTCGCCGACTGCGACGTTGATCACGTATGGGTGGGGAACCGTTTCGATGTCGTCGCTTGCCCACAGGATGTCCCACTCGCTTCCATCTTGTGAATGCAGCACGAATGAGTGGTTGCGGGTAAGCGGCGGCGGCGAGAATGTTGTCGATTCGGGCGACTCGTCCATCTCTGCGAGTACGGGTGCAACCAGTTCGCGAAACAAGGTCAGACCCTCGACGGAAAAGAACTCGGTGCCCGCATCGTCGTAGAAGCTGATGGTGCCCGCCCGCTCCAACGAGAAATTTACAAACGCCCCTAGACCGTGGTGGGCCTCGGCGCCATCGCTGGTGTCGTCATTGTTGAACGCGAATCCGTCGTCGTAGGTTTCTAGAACACCGCTGGGCGACGTCAGCGTGAGGGGGCCGAGCAACGGATGACCGCCAACAGTCCAACCATCGATTTCGACCGTGCGGTCAAAGGTTGCCTGATCGACGGGCGTCGAATCAATGGTGCTGGAGGCGAACTCCTCGCGTGAGAGCTCCATCAGCAACTCGCCGGTAACCGGGTGAAAGTAGCGAACCCCGCCGAACAGACCCCGTTGCACACCCGGCGGAAGTTCGGATGTCGCTGACTCGAAAGAGATCTGCTCGGAACCATCGGCGGCGCGGATTCTGGCGTCTGGTAATCCAACGAGCCCCAGAAACTGCCAGCCGTTGCGTTCGAACTCCACGAGAGCCGAACCCTGTTCGACAACGGTGATCACCCATCCAGCGGGTCCATGGTCGATGCGATAGAGGGCATTGCTGAGTACTGCTCGTCCTTTGAAGTTGTCGGGAAACAGAGCAACGGTCGCGTTCGCATCTGGCGCGAGCATCGTTACCAGCTGGCCGCCTGCGTCGGCGAGCACCAGTGTCTGACCATCAGCCGCCTTCGCAGCGAGAAACCTGGGGTCACCCAACTCGCTGAGCCGGTCAGCGATGGGCACGGGCACGATTGCTGCTAGGTCGGTTTTGCTATCGAGGACGGTGAACGAGTCGCCTTCGGCAACGGGATAGGCGCGCCACGCGCTCCTGTTCCACCTGGGGTCTTCTGGTTCGCGAGTGGATAGTGGGGTAGCGCGGGTGCCGGATCGACTCACTACGACGCGCTGCACAACTTCTGGGCGTTCGAGACCCGGTGGTGAGAACGTCGTGCCTCCACAGAGCAGCACGCTCAGAGCCTCTTGCTCTACCACGAGCCCACACACGGATTCTGCCGGTCCGGCAACCAGCTCGTCGTCGATTTCTTTGAACTCTGTGATCACTGCGGCAATGTCGTCTCCGTTGATAGCGATCTCACCTATCTGGCGGCGAATCTGCATGAGCCCGGTGGATTCTGTCTTGCTCAAGCCGAGAACGATGACCTGCCATTCATCGAGGTCTTCGGAAACGCCAAGCGCCAGCGAACCATCGGCCGGGTCGTTGTTACCTCCGATATGGAGGTCCAATACAAAGCGGCCATCTTGGAACCGGAGTCGATCGATGTCGAGCTCGTCGACAGGAAGCTGCGTCTGTTCGGCGCTGAACCAGTTCTCGCCATCGATGGAGCGAACGAAGTTCTGTCCCTCACTCGTACGGCGGTCCAGCGCAACGAACCCACCTTGGCCGTCGGCGACTATGTCAGATGGCTGCGGCGCGTCGACAGGAGTGCCTGCAACCTCCGCCGTGGCGGTCGCGGCTGCATCGTCGTCCACCTGCTGGGTCATGGGGGTCGGTTGTGTTGCCGTGATCAGCGAGTCAGCCGTATCGCTCGTTGGTACCAGCGAGGCGAGCCCGGCCAGCGCGGCCAAGCCGAAGGCTCCCGCCGCAACGCGTGTCTGCATCGACCGTCGCCGGGCCCGTTTCTTGATCGTGTCCAGGCCGGCGTCATCGGTTGCCACCATGGCGCTGGCGTCGGCACCCAGGTGGGCGTGCAGGCGTTCTTCTAACGGTTTCATTCGTGGGCTCCTAGATCAGCGCGTAGTGCGTCGAGCGCGCGGGCGAGGCGGCTCTTCACGGTTCCTTCGGCGATGTCGAGTGCGGTGGCGGTCTGGACGGTCGACCAGTCGAGTTGGTAGCGGCAAACCACGACCGCCCGATGTTCGAGCGAGAGTGCAGCGAGGGCGTTCGCGAGTTCGTGGTCGACGGGTTCGATCTCGGTGATCGGCGACCCGAAGACGATGGGTCGCTCTCGTTCTCGACGTCGCCTGCGAAGCCACGACAGCGCCCAGTTCATAGCGACCCGGTATACCCAACCCGCCGGGTTGTCGAAGTCCGAAACGCGTTTCCAACGTTGTAGCGCTCGGGCCATCGCCTCGTTCAGGGCATCTTCGGCCAACTCCGGGTTGTTGAGCGAGAGCGCCAGCGCTCGACCGAGCGGCTCGGCCTGTTGGCGGTAGAAGTCATCGAATGTCAGAGGCTGGGTCTTGGTTTGTGCATGCGAGGTGATGTCATGCGTCATGCACGAGTTTGCCTCGTCGAGCGCTGAGATCGCAGCCGTGTCCACGTTCTCTCAACGCTCAGCTACCGCACTCGGTTCCGTCTCGAACAAAGAAATCTTGCTTCACCCGTCGGGAAGCGCAATGGCGGTGATGAACGATTCGCCACTGCCGTCGATCGATTGCACGAGTGCCGTGTCATCGCTTGCGATGAAGCGCACGTCGGTCCCGTCGGGAGGTGCGACTTCAGCAGCTGCCCAGTTCAGCCCATCGTCGGAGGACGCGATCCAAGCTCGCCCGTCGGGTTGATACACGTAGGTCGCCCAGCGAGTGGGTGTCGATGCCACAAGCACCGTGGCATCGTTGCTCACTTGCGCGACGATCTGGCGCAATCCGATGCCGGTTGCACCCGATCCACCATTGAAGAACAGGAACGGCTGGCCACTGATGTCTTCGCCTGCCCACAGGACTTGTCCGATCTCGTTGGCCGCAGACATCGGCACCGCAATGGCCGACCCCTGGTCTGCGCCGGGCAGCCATGTCAGGCCATCGGTCGAAGTTGCGAGCTGCAATCGGGTGTCGTTGTAGATGGCGAATGCACCGTTCACGGTCGTGAGCCCGGCGGTTGTTCCGCGATCGAAGGGTGCTGCAGATGGCTGGAATGGCTGGCCGTTGCTGCTGATGAACAGCCGACTCGGTGCTGGCAGTTCTTGGACACCGCCGAAGCTCAGCACGTCGATCTCGGAGTTGCACTGGTCGACCGTCACGGCGTCATCGGTGATGGAGTGCCCGCAGGTGTAGGCCTCGCCCAACGACAGCGCGGGGAAGTCGATCTCGACCTCGGTGCGCAGCAAGACCAAGACCTGGTCGCCTTTAATGGCAAGATCGAGGACCTCGGAGCGGTACTTCAAGCCGACCGGTTGCGGCTCGTCTACATTCAGATCAAGCGTTGTCCACGTCTCGAGATCTTTGGAGATGGCGACCAGCGGACCGAGCCGGTCGGGCGTGTTGGCATGCTCGAGCCAGATGGCGAACCCGTCACCGACCCACTCGAATCGGGTCACGGTCATGTTCGGGGCCAGATCCCACGAGCTGGCAGGTTTCCAGTTGCTCCCGTTGCTGGAGCTCACGGCGATCGTGGCGTCGTCCACCACGTTGGGCGGTCGAATGCCGATGAATCCGTTGGTTCGATCAGCGATGATGAGCGACGGCGCCAAGAACCGTTGCGACGTCGGTCTCGGTTGTTCGAGGTCTATGCGCTCACCCGGAAACACGGGCCGTTGGAATGTAGTGCTGGGTTCGAGTGAGACGTTTTCGCCCGGGAACGAGGGCCGTTCGAATGCGACGCTGACTGCTCCCGGATCTTGGGCTGGCTCTGGCCCGGCCACACGCTGGGCGAGCGCACCAATGAGCAGCAGCGCAACGATGGCGCCCACGGCGATACCGGCTGCTCGGCGTCTCGATGAAGCGTTGCGCTCGATGATGGCTGGCAGATCGACACGAGCGGGTGAAGCCTGCGCTACTTCAGCACGCAGTCGCGCACCTTCTTCTTGATCGCCCACTTGGTCGAAGTGCTGGTTGGCTGTGAGCCCGAGCATGGCCATGGTGGCGGCTGCATTCCAGTCAAAGACGTGGTGGGCGATCGAAACGGCGGTCGAGGTGATGTCGTCGGGTTCGGTGGCCACGTCGCCGCAGTCGGCACTGGCATCTCGGTGTTGGCGGTGATGGCGAATTGCTTCGCCGAACACATGTTGTCGGGCATGCTCGGTGTCGAGCTGCTGCGCCCAGTTTTGGAAGACCGAAAGGGTGCCGGCGGTGAGCGCGGCATCGGCCTGATCGCAAGTCTCGGCTACAAACTGCACGGCGCGAGCCACCAAAGGCAACTGATCGCGAGTGAAATCGTCGAAGCTCAGCGTGGTTTCGGGTTTTGGTTCGACGGTGATGTCGGTGGACATGGGAGACCATTCTCGCGTTTTCGAATGGGAAGGCCGTTGAGCACTGGGCAGTCCTGTGTAGTCATTCGGTAACGGAATGACGCTGGATGTTGCCACGCCATCGATGCTGGGCTCAGACCCAGTTCAGTATCGACGAAGATTTCGGCGCAGCTCGGTGAAGCGTTCGGGTACGCCTGGGCGTTCCAAGGCTTGCGTGCGGAGTTCGGAGAATTTCTTTGGAGCCACTAGATGAGTCCTTCGTACGTGAGTTCGGTCGTTGCCGCTTCCGGTTGTTTGATGGTCAACGTTCAATCGCCAACGATGTACCGTCGCACACGCGAGGTTTCAGGGAAGCAGGCTGAAAGCGTCGACGTGGTTTGGTCGAACCACAGAGAAGTGGCGATGATCGAGCGTGGCGATTGTCTTCTCATTGAGCCGCTCGGCTGTCACAATCACCGAAGCATCGACAGCGCCTAGTGGCAGATCGCCGTACTGGTGAACAAGCTCGGCGATTCGGAGCCAGTCGGCCGCGGCCACTGGCTCGACTCCAAGGTCCCCGCTTGCGAGGTCGCCGAGGAATCGGACCTCGGCATCGTTGCCGAGTCGTGTCCCGATTAGGTAAACGACCTCGGTAATCACGAGCGTCGGAACAACTAGTGGCTCGGGGTAGTCGAGCAGGAGGGCGAGGCTTGCGTCATGGTGACGATCGTCAGCGTCGACATAGGCGTAAAGAGGGCCAGCATCAACTATCAGTGCGATGGTGAAACCTCGCTGGCAAGGATTTCCTCGATGCGCTCAGAGATGTCAGAGCGTCCGCTTCGACCGGCACCTGCTGCCCCGAGTTGGCGCCGCGGGGCGAGGTGAACCTCAATAGCTTCGCGGGTGAGTTCGGAGATCGTCATGCCCCGGCGCTCGGCCTCGTGGCGAAGCTTGGCGTCAACTTCTTCAGGGAGCTTAATCGTCGTTCTGTTCATGATATGCCAGCATACCGTTCGAGCACGATGTCCATCTAGAGTTCGCTACCGAGACGATGACCGATCTTGTGGCCGGTCAGGTGGCCAATCGAATCGACGGTGGGATCGGTAAGGCGACCATCAGGCGTCGGTTGGTTTGCCGTCGTCGACCAACTCCTTGATTTCCGAGGCGGTGCCAGCCACAGGCGACCGCCGCGGCAACTGGACTACCATCTCAACATGCCGGCTCCAGACCAGAAGCTCGACAAGGTGACCGTGATCGACCCACTTCCCGGCATGACCCAGGTGCTTCGCCGAGAGTTCGAAGAACGCAATGTGGCCACAGCTGCCTCGCCATACCCAGGTGAGATCGCTGAATGGCTTCGCACGGATTCGCGGCTGCTGGTCTTGACCCTCGACGATGCGGTTGGGTTTCCCCTGTTCGAGGAGCTTCGCAACGATTCGGTGATCGATCGAGTGCTCGGCCTCTTCGACGAGAGTGATTCGGTACGGGCGTTCAAGGCGTTGGCCGATGGGATCGCCATGATTGCGCTGCGGTCCGACGAGTCAGCCCATATTGTCGATGTGGCGCTGGCAAGCCAGCGGGGCCATGCGCTGTTGTCGACGGAGATGCTCCGGGGTTTGGCTCAGCGGGCTCGCCCCGACGCCAGTCTTCCGGTTACTGGTCCCGAAGTCGATTGGCTTCGTCGGCTCGCAGCTGGAACTACGACCCATCAGCTTGCGAACGAGCTCGGTTACAGCGAGCGAGCCATGTTCCGAATGCTGCACGATCTGTACGGTCGGCTCGGTGTGGCCAACCGACAACAGGCGCTTATGGCAGCGACGCGAGCTGGTCTGCTCGAAGAGTCGCCGTCGCTGCCATGACGGTGGCAATCAGATAGGTGCTGGGCTCAGTTGCATTGTGAGTACTGCAGCCCAGACACATGCGGCCAGGCCCAGCAGGCCAAGCACCGTGGCGACGGTTGCGGCCGTTGACCGAGGCAAGCCATGTGCGGTGCGGTTGCGTCGTACGGAGCTGGCGAGCATGAGCGCAACAATGGATCCCAGGCCTCCTATCCACAGGAGCCCGAAGGCGACTGCGATGATTGCTCGGGTTTCGGTGGGGGTTTTTATCGCACCGGGCTGACGGGCGCCGCGGTGGCTGGTCGCAGCAATGGTGGTGGTGGTCATGGGATTTCCTTCTTGGTTTTTGTTGGGGGGGGAGAGAGATCTTGGATGTCCGAACCGAGTTTCGGCTGCGGACAGGGCGTGCTATTCGTAGATCGAGGAGCCTTCGACGGTGCCTTGCAGTACCTGGTCGATTACTGCGAGGCGGGCGTCGAGCTCGTCTTGGAGTGGCTCGGTGCAGGTCAGGTCGGCGAGGGCGATCTGGCGCTCGAGTTGTTGGAGCGACTCGAGGGCGTCGTCGTTGGTGGCCAGGCTGAGTTCGTCGGTCAGGTACACGTAGGTCTCGACGCTGCCTCCGTAGTTGTATCCAGCTTCGGCCATGCACCGGACCCATTTGTCTTCGATCTCGGCGAATGCGGGATCAAGACCACTGGCCGCTGCATCGATGAGCTCTCGGGCGTCGGACGGAAGCGCCTCGACGAAGTCGGTTCGGACCTGGTCGATTGCTCCGTTGGCGCTTGAGGCGCAGTCGAAGTTCTGAAGATCGAACTGTTCCCGCTCGGCCGGGGTGAGGCCAGACAGGTAGGACGAGAAGTCGTCACCCGAAGCAGCGATCGTTTCTCGCTCGATTGGGTCTGGTTCGATGGAGATTCCGTAGCCGAACTCTTCGCGGAACTCGCGACTACCACCCATGGTGGCGGCGTCGTTGATGCCAGGATCGAACGGCGAGGGTTCGTATTCGAAGCCGGCTTCGATCATGCAGAGCTGGGTGGAGCGTTCCCGGGCGATGTGGGCGTCTTGGCTATCGAACCCACTGAGCAGCTCGTTGACGAGCAGCACGTTGGTGGGCGAAGCGGTCGTGTTGGCGGATTCAGAGGACCCGCCACAGGCAGTGGCGAGGTAGACGGCCAGGGCAATGATGGCAATTTGGTGAACTCGAGTGGTGCGCATGAGACGTTTCCGAGGGGGTGGGTGGCAGAGGAAGAGCACAAGCGGGCCGGTGATGTGTATCGAATCACCGGCCCACGTGTGACGAGTTAGCAGCAGGAGGTCGAGGTGGAGTTTGAAACCCAGAGGGCGCCATTGTTGATGTAGACCCGATGCTTGATGTACAAGTTGCGGGTTACGCCGATGCCAACACCCTTCCAGATGAGACCACCAGAGAAGTTGCACTCGTACACGTTGCTGGCCTCAGGGCCGCCGGTCCGACCAATGGACTCCTTCTTGGTGATTGAGTTTGCGAAGGCGATGAGAGTCTTTGAGCAGTCGTGAGGGCCGTCCATGTTGTTTACGGTGATGTTCACGTCGTTCTCGCAGCTGCGAGTCTTGGCGGAGTGGGTGACCGTCTTCTTGTAGCCAACGATTGGGACGTTGACGCCGTACTCCTGGGAGGTCGTCTTACTACCGCAACTTGCGGCTGCAGAAGCGACTCCAGTTGTGGCCAACGTCATCGTGGTTGCAAGGAGCAGAGCGACCAGTGCTGCCGAGATGAGCTTCTTCGTGATGTTTTCCTCATGGGCCGAGGGCCCTCGATGGGCCTCGATCTGGTAACTATCACAGAAGAACTCCGGCCTGTCACTGACGGGCAAAGGCCTCCGGCTGACACCTTTTGGCAGTCGACTGCCAGCGCGATGTCGGTGTGGCCGCGTGGGGTCTGTCCCGGATGTGCCCTACCGGCCGATGTCGAGATCGTGGAGGGGAAGCGCCGAAGTGTCTCGTTGATGGCAACAAGTTCGATTCGTTCGAAGTTGGATGCAACAGCGAGGCAAGGTTTCAACCCCGCAAGCCAATGGCCTCCAGAATCCGACTGGTCCGTTGCTGCTACTCGTAACCGACGACCTGCACGACATGCATGCGAGGCTGAGCAAGGATGGGTCGGTCGTCGCTACGAGCCCATCCGAGTTTGCCGGCGGCCGACGATGTCACTTCCGTAATCCGAGCGGCAAGGTACTTGCCGTGTACGAAGTGGCCAATACCTGACAGCCTGGCGAACGCGCCCGCTACCGGCGGAATTGTTCGGTCAGTCGAGGTCGGCGTCGGGATTGGTTGACCTCGCTCTCGTCGAGCATGGCACCAGGTTCGACCCACTTGCCTTCGAGTTCGGGTTCCAGCGCGGCTCGCACGGCGGCGACGCCGTCCTCGGTCATGTTGGGCCAGCCGAATTCGACGATCTGGGGCTCGCGCTTCGTCCCCGGCACGTCCATGCGGAAGACGGCCTTGCCCACCTTGATCTGACTGTGGCGTCCGAGCAGGCTCGTCTGCATGGAGGTGGCGATCGTGGTGAAGCGTTTGACGTCGTCGCTCACGATCGTGCGGTTGCCCAAGATGACCTTGCCGTTGTTGGCAATCATGACCGGGTTGGCAGCATCGCACAACGACTGATAGCGAACGGTCGTGCGCCAGAACATGCCGATGGCGGACACGATCAGAAACGCACCGATCGCATCCTTCCAGCTGGCGAGAATCACTACCAGAATGACGATGATCGCGGCTGCGGGGTAGAAGCGCTTGCGGAAACGATCGTTTCGCTCGCGGATCTTGTCGTGGTCGATGGTTCGTTCCCAGATCACGCGGTCGGCCATGTCTCAGTATTACTTGGTTTCGACCGGAGTTGGTTTCGCTGCTGATCGAGCGGTGGTGCAGACTGAATAGGAGCCAGACCAAGGGGAAGTCCATGAGCAAGCCCGACATAGTGATCCGAAACGGCAGCGTTATCGATGGCACCGGTGCGTTGGCACGACACGCCGATGTGGCCATAACCGATGGCGTGATCAGCGAGATTGCGGCAGAAGTCGACGGCGTGGGCACACGCGAAATCGACGCTGAAGGTCGCATCGTCACGCCGGGGTTCGTCGACATCCACACCCATCTCGACGCGCAGATCGCCTGGGATCCAATCCAGACATCGAGCTGTTGGCACGGCATCACCAGTGCGGTGCTCGGCAACTGCGGCGTCACGTTTGCTCCGGTAGCACCCGGCGGTGCTGCGGTGTTGGCCGAGATGATGGAGAGCGTCGAGGACATTCCCCAACAAGCGATCCTCGAAGGCATGCCGTGGGACTGGTCCACCTATGGCGAGTATCTGCAGTGGGTCGACCGCACAGACAAAGGCATCAATGTCGGTGGCATGGTCGGCCACTCCGCCGTACGCCTCGCCGCGATGGGTGAGCGCGGCATGGACGAAACCCCGTCTTCTGCCGAGGACATCGGCGCCATGGTCGCCATGGTCGACGAGGCAATGGCTGCCGGCGCACTCGGCTTCTCGACCTCACGAACGTTACTGCACACCGTTCCCGACGGTCGACAGGTGCCGGGAACGTTTGCCGACGAAAACGAACTACTCGCATTCGGTGATGTGCTGGGCGAACACGGCAAGGGGATCTTCGAGGCAGCAGCTCGCCTGGGTGAGCGCGACCGCGAAGAACACCTGCCCAAGACCCGAGCCGAGCTCGCCTGGATGGGCGAGGTGTCGCGGCGTAGCGGGCGACCGGTCAGCTTTGGCCTTGTGTCGAGTGTTCGCCGCCCCGAACTGTTCCGCAAGATCGTGGAATTCACCCACGAAGAGAACGACGCCGGCGCACAAGTGCGTCCACAGACGACCTGCCGCGGCATCGGCGTCATCTACAACCTGCTGAACCGACTGCCGTTTCGTAATGCCACCTGGAAGCGCATCTTCGACATGCCCGCCGACCAGCGGCTGGCTGCGATATCGGATCCCGAACGTCGCGCCGACCTGCTCGCTGCCGATCTGGCGGCACCTGCCGACAAGATGTGGATCTTCCCCGATGGCGACGCCCGCTACGACTGCCGGCCCGAAGACAGCCTGCAAGCCGAAGCCGATCGCGCCGGTGTCTCGCCCGTCGAACTGTTCCTCGACCGTTGCATCGCCAGCGGCGGCTCGCTGAATCTGAACTATCCGATCTTGAACGAGAGCCTGGACTCGGTGCAGGAGATGCTCGACGACCCGATGATCAGCTTGGGTCTGGCCGATGCTGGCGCCCATGTCGGGCAGATCATGGACTCGAGTCAACCCACGTTCTTCCTGACCTACTGGGTGCGCGAGAAGCAGCGCTGGCAGCTCGAAGAGGCCATTCGACGCCTCACGTCGGATACCGCTGATCTGTTCGGCATCACCGGCCGCGGTCGCCTGGTCGAAGGCGCATTCGCCGACGTCAATGTGATCGACTTCGACAATCTGCGTCTACCGCAGCCCGAGTATGTCTTCGATTTCCCCAATGGCGCCGGCCGATACATCCAGCGAGCAAGCGGCTACGACTACACGATCGTGAACGGCCAGGTTTTCATGGACCACGGCGAACACACCGGCGCGTTCGCCGGCACCACCCTGCGTTCGTAGATCGTCGATCGCAGGTCAGGCGAACGTCTCAGCCGCGACCGTGTCTACCCAATCTGAAGCGCCTAGGCAGTATTGCCTAGGCCGATATACGCGACTTCTCGGGCCTCTTCTACGTCTATCGGGCGCAGAGCAGTCAACCGAGGGGCTCCGAGATGCTGGGTAGAGGAACGAAAGACCGACAGCCAGAGGCGCAACGCGCTTCGGGCATTGATTACGTCGTGGGGTCTCGGTGTGAGGATCCCGGGCGTATTGCCGTAGCTGGTGGCGTGTATACGCGGTTGCAGCACGTTGGCTGTCCTGGCACGTGGACGAGCACGTTCGATTCGCAAAGCCTGCAGTGCAGCTGCTTCTGCCACACCGACGACGAGAGCTCTACCGAGTCCTAAGCGACAGGCGCGTCGACCGGCACCGTGCCCATGTCGGCTGGCGATGCGACTTCCAGCGCTTCGTAGTCGTCGGACATGCCGATCTCGTTGTGGATCAGGCCGCCCGGAATTGCCAGCGACGCGCCCTCGGCCAACCGTTCGACCCTGCCACCTTGGAACTCGAGATCGACCCAGCCCTTGAGCACGTAGACGAACTGGAGATCACACACGTGGTAGTGCCAACCGGTGTCTTCCATGACGTCGGTGGCACGCATGACCTTGGCTCGGTACTTGCCATTCGTAGCCGCTTCGAGCCCGGTATCGCGATAGTCGAAGAAGGTGCGCCGGCCAATCTTGGCGAACTCGGCATCGGCGCGATGTTGGACCAAGAGCTGATCTTGGCTGGTGCTGGTTTCATCGATACTCATCGGCTGCGCCCCCTTGTGCGTCTCTCCATCGTGCCTGCTGGCGACCACAGCTGCAAGCATGCGCCTCGCCAACAAGGCTCGATCTGGGCACAGTCCGCTCCTACGTGGCAGACTCGGCACATGATCTCTGTACACATCATGTATCCAAAGACCGATGACTCGACGTTCGACATGGACTACTACTGCGCAACGCATATGCCCATGTTGGCCGATGCTCTTGGCGATGCCTGCAAGGGCTGGGGTGCATCGACCGTAGGCGCCGGCGAATGGGAAGCCATTGGCTGGGCCACTGTCGAAAGCCAAGAAGCACTCGACGCCGCACTGAAAGAACACGGTGCTGCCATCATGGGCGATGTGCCCAACTACACCAATGTGCAACCGCAGATGGTGATTGGCCAGATCGCGCACTGACTGCCCAGCCATCGTAGATGAGGGCAACCCACCAGCGCCCATGGTGCGAACGGGCAGCATGGCGTCATTCCGTCAGGCGTGTACTCCGGCTGACGAGCGCTCGAGCCGTAACTCGCGCGACTCGAGGATCAGCCGAGCTGTGAACGCCCTCGTTCCATGATCGACTTCTGTCGGGCGCCGACATCTGCGCCGGGCGTGGTCATCTTCGCAAACGCGGCGGCACCGGCCGACTCGTTATCCCACATCGGCCCGACCGTCACTGATTCCTGGCTGGCGTAGGTGGCTAACATTTGGCGAACGCCGAGCTGATCGTTGTCCACGATCGAAGCCGCCAGGACTTGCACGCGATCCATCAGGGCGTCATGAGCAACGACTTCGTTCACGAGACCCCACTGCAGCGCCTGGGTTGCGGTGACGAAGTCGCCGGTCAACGAGATCTGGCGGGCACGGGCGCGGCCGACGGCGTCGGTCAACAGCGGTGTCAGTCCCCAGCCGGGCATGACGCCGACCCGGGCATGGGTGTCGGCGAATCGTGCGTTTTCCGAGGCGACCAGAAAGTCGCAGTTGAGCGCCAGCTCGAAACCGCCAGTGATAGCGACACCGTTGATCGCCCCGATCAACGGCTTGGTCCGGGGCGGGAAAGGCGGCGAACTGCCCTTGGGCTCGTTACTCAACAAGCTGGTGCGATCCTGGCCGATGAGCTTCAGGTCGAGACCAGCACTGAAGGCAGGATCTGTTCCGGTCAAGATCATCACCAGCACGCCGTCGTCGGCCTCCAGGTCCTGGAGCGACGACCACAAGGCTCGACGCATCTCGGGGTTGATGGCGTTGCGACGATCGGGCCGATGCATGGTGACGGTGGCGACGCCGTGACTTACGTCGACTTGGACCGGATGTTCTGGGGTTGCTTGGATGCGCTGCATCCCTCCACTCAACTCGCTCACTCCGGGTGAAACAAACCATCACCAGTTCGAAGGCTGGGCTACGACAGATGAGTCGGTTGTCAGTCGCTTCGATAGTCGGCGACGGGGCCGAGGGCGGCGATCACGTCTTCGGCCAGCGGATCGCCATCGACCGGCACACCGAACAAGTCGTTGAGCCAGGCGATCGTCACCTGGTTCACCATTGCCTGTGCTGTTTCGGGTTCGGTCGATTCGAGCGCGCAGCCGTCTTCGGCGCGAGCCACCTGTTCTTCACCGAGCAGTGCGGTGAGTGCTTCGAGCCCACCCAGGTCCAGGATGCCTCGGCACGGATCGGTGAACGAGTTGTGGCCTGCACCTTCGATGTTGAGCAAGACCCGAGGCACGGTGACCGACTCATAGAGCTCGTAGCTTCGCTCCGCCGGCACCACTGCATCGAGTTCGCCGATGATCACGAGCCCTGGCTGGCTGAGTGCGATGCCTTCGGCAGTGCCTCCCGAGATGCTGATCCAGCCGTCGATCAGGTCTGGCTCCGAGGCGGCCGCCTGCACCGCAGCAAACGCGCCCGCCGAATGGCCACTGATGACGAGTTCGTCGACATTCATCGTTGCGGCCAGCGGGCCGTCTGCATCCAATTCGCGCAGCAGCTCGATCGTGTTGCGAACATCGTCGACCGCGGCGTCGGGTCGGCTGTTCGTTTCATCGAACAGGCCGCCACCGATCAGGTCGAGCGTCTGCTCGGCAATGCCACGTTCGAGGTGATCGGTGCTGGCGACCACGAACCCCCACGACGCCAGATGGCTGGTGAAGTGGGTCGCGATCTCGCGATACCCGCCGAAGCCGTGGCCGTAGATCACGACGGGGAAGTCGCCCGCAATCGCAGCGGCGTCTCGCACGGCCAAGGTGTCGTACTCACCCGCCAGCTCGGGTGGCACGATCGCGCGCATTTCTTGCGGAAATACCGACAGCGCGTCGAATATCTCGGTCGTCTGGCCCTCTACTGCGCCGGGCTCCACGGGATACCAGATCTCGACGTCGCGGTCTTCGAGGCTCTTGGTCGTGACACCAACGCCATATGGTCCACGCTCGCCGAAGTTCGAAGAGAAGGGACCTGCATCGTCACTGACCTCTTCATCGACCTCGGCGCTGGCCGTTGGCTCGGCGGTCGGGGCTGGTGCTGGCTCGACCGTGGGGACTGCGGTCGGCTCGGCTGTAGGGGCTGCTGTCGGTTCAGCGGTGGGGGCTGCTGTTGGCTCGGCAGCGGGTGGCGCAGGTGCGACGGCCTCGCTGCTCGAATCGGATCCACCACATGCCGCAGCAAGAAGAATGAGCGAGGCAACTGCGAGCACCAGGTTTCGGAGTCCATGCGGCCTGGCAGGTAGCAACGTTGTCATTCGGCCGACGGTAGTGGATGTGCTCCAGGCCTCCTCGGTGCCCGTGTGTCAGCGCGCCGACATCTCTGGCGGCGTAGGTTCACCCGGCGGCGGTGTTGTAGTTTCGGCGCATGGCAAACACTCCTGTGACCACAACGGACATCACGGCCGAATGGCTGACCAATGCGCTGCAATCTTCGGACATGATTGGTTCCGATGCGTCGGTCACTCAGGTCAATGCCGTGCCCGGGGCCGCTGGTATCGGCTTCATCGGCGAGATCGGCATCCTCGATGTGACCTACGACGGGGCCGACGATGCTCCGGTTCGTATAGCCGCCAAGTTCCCGACGCAGAGCCCGGAGATCTCGGCCATGATGCGCCCGACACGGATCTTCGAACGCGAACATCGCTTCTACGAATCACTGGCTGCGCAGACACCGGTGCGCACACCGGCTGCGTATCACATCGTGTGTGAGACCAGCGCTGATCCCGAGGTGCCCGAGACGTACATGCTGCTCATGGAAGACCTGAGCGAGCTGACCGAAGGCGATCAGTTGGCGGGCGTGACCGTCGACCAGGCCAGGGCAGCATTGGTCGGCCTGGCCCAACACCACGCGCATTTCTGGAACGCCAAGGGGCTCGAAGACGCCGACTTCATCCCGGTGATCAACGGGCCGTTGAACCTGGCAGGTCAAGGCATCTACGAAGCCTCGCTACCGGGCTTCAAGCAGGTGTTCGGCGACGTGTTGACCCCCGAGATGAGCGAGCTGGCCGATGCGTACACCGCCGCCAACCCCGGCCTGCTGCACGCCATGGCCGCCATGCCGCACACGCTGGTGCACTTCGACTTTCGGGCCGACAATCTGTTCTTCGACCAGGATGGTTCCGTGGTGGTGATCGACTGGCAGTCGATCAGTCAGGGTGGCGGCGCCGCCGACGTCGGCTATTTCATGAGCCAGAACCTGTCGACCGAAGACCGGCGAGCCAACGAGGACTCGCTGCTGCACAGCTATCACGACACGCTCGTTGCCAATGGTGTGACCGACTATGACTACGACACGTTTTTCAACGACTACCGTCTCGGTGTGATGTACGGCTGGATCATCCCCGTCTTTGCGGTCGGCTCGCTCGACGTCTCCAGCGAACGCGCCATGAGTCTGTGGCGCACCGTGATCGACCGAGTGCAGACGTGCATCGCCGACCACAACTCGGGCGAGTTTCTCAACGCATAAACGACGACCCGGGCCTCGCCAGAGGCCGCTTTGGGGGAGGCACCATGACCAACAGCATCCATCGAGGACTCGATGCCGCAGGGGCCGACATCGGCTGCCCGGTCGATCATGTGAACTTCTTCGATCCCGACGTCAACAACTGCCCGTATCCGGCCTATCGCACCATGCGCGACGAGGCGCCGGTGTGGTTCGACGAACGTATGGGCATGTTCCACATCACTCGTTACGAGGACGTGCTGATGATTCTCAAGGACACCGAACGTTTCCCCAGCGGCAGCAAGCGGCCGCGTGGTGCCGACGAGCGAGCCCGCAAGATCCAGGCGCTCTACCAGGAAAAGGGCTGGGTGCCGGCTCGAACGCTGGCCGGGCGAGATGATCCGAACCACAAAGAGATGCGAGGTCTGTTCAACCACGCCTTTCGCCCCAAACGCATCAAGCAACTCGAACCGGTGCTCGAGTCGACCGCCCATGAATTGATCGACGACTTCATCGACGCTGGCACCTGTGAGTGGGTGCGTGCCTTCGCCGTGCCACTGCCGCTGCTCATGATCGGCATGCAGATGGGCGCAGATCCCAACGACATCTGGCGGATCAAGGCATGGACCGATGCCTGGGTCCAGCGCCTGGGAATGATGCAGACCGAGGAAGAAGCGCTCTGGTCAACAGAGATGGAGATCGAAGCGCAGCACTACTTCCAGCCCATCTTCGATCGGTTGCGCCAGCACCCCGAAGACTCGTTGATCTCGGACCTGGTGAACACCGAAATTCCCGAGTGGGGGCGCACCCTGACCAACGAAGAGCTGCATGCCGAGATGATGGCCGACACGTTCGTCGGCGGCAGCGAAACCTCGACCAACGCCATCAGCGCGGGGATCTGGCTGTTGGGCAACGCCCGCGACCAGTGGGACCTGCTGCGCAAAGACCCCGACAGCTACCTACCAGTGCTGGTCGAAGAAGTGCTGCGGCTCGAGGGCCCGGTGCAACGTTTGTTCCGCTCGACCGCCGTCGACGTCGAGCTCCACGGTGTGACCATTCCGGCCGAGTCGATGATCGTGATCAACTACGCAGCCGCCAACCGCGACGAGCGCGAGTTCGACCGGCCGGCCGAGTTCGACCTGACCCGCGACAACTCGCGTCGCCATCTGGCGTTCGGCTTCGGCATTCATCACTGCATGGGGGCGCCGCTTGCTCGGCGAGAGCTACTGCATTCTTTCAAGGCATTCGTCGAGCGCATCGAGGACTTCGAGCTCGTTGCCGACAACAGCTTCGACATAGCTCCCAACTACAGCTTGCGGGCATTGAACGAACTTCACATCAACTTCACGGCACGAAAGAGCTGAAACGACATCATGATTCCGCATCAAGCAACCGACATCACCGCCGACTGGCTCAACGAACGCCTGGGCGACCAGTTCGGACAGATCGCCGCAGTCCAATGCGAACACATCGGTGAGGGTGTCGGCATCTTGGGAGAAGTCGCTCGCCTTCACCTGGACTATGCCGATGGCCAGTCCGGTCCAGCGACCGTGATCGCCAAGTGCCAATCGCTGTTCCCCGAGAACGTTGGTCTGTCACAGATGATGGGCTTCTACGAACGCGAGGTGAACTTCTACAGCCAGCTCAGCGACCAGCTCGTCATGCGAGTGCCTGAGAGTTTCGTGGCCGAGGTAGCGCCCGAGGGGGCGCCGTTCGTGCTGGTGATGGAAGAAGTCACCGGTGCTCGCATGGTCGATCAGCTCGACGGCGCAAGCAAGGCCGACACCGAAGCCATCGTGAAGACCGTCGCCGTCCTGCATGCACGCTTTTGGAACAATGATGCGCTGCGGTCACTGGATTGGTTGCCACCAATGAACAACGATCTCTACAAGGGTGCCGGTGGACTCATCGAGGCCAACTGGGACGGCTTCATCGAGGCGTGGAGCGACAAGCTCCCTGCCGAGGCCATTGCGTGGAGCGATCAGCTCAAGTCTCGATATGTCGAGATGGTCGACTACTGCGCCACCTGGTCGCCGCAGACGTTTGCCCATACCGATGTGCGTGCCGACAACTTCTTGTTCGGGGGTTCCGCTGGCGACGGTGTGGTGACGGTGCTCGACTTTCAGTTGTGCACTCGCCACGTCGGTGTGTGGGATGTCGCGAACTTCCTGGGTGCTTCGGTGACGATCGAAGATCGACGGGCGTGGCAGGACGACATCCTTGCTGCCTATCACGGTGAGCTCGAGCGGCTGGGTGTGACCGGCTATTCGCTCGATGAACTCACCTTCCACTACCGCATGTGCAGCATGCACCAAGCCATGGCACAGATCGCCGTCGCCAACCTCGATCCCGGCAACGAACGAGGTCGAGCCCTGCTCGATGCCATGATCACCCGCAGCTTCACCAACGCCCTCGACAACAACGGCGGCGAACTCATCACCTACCTGCCCTAGCGTGGATCATCTGGGTCAGACCCAGATGATAAAGCGTGCGGTGAACGCCGTCCTCAGCGCTTGTTGCCGAGGTGCCATTTCCCGCAGGTCTGACAGTTGTAGGCCGTCAGTCCGCGCCGGCCTCGCTCGGCTCGCAGCTTCTTGGCCACGTCTTCTGCTTCGCGCTTTGACTTGTGGGGCTGCTTGCCATCGCAAGATCGGGCGTGGCGGGCTCGCGCCTTTTTCAACTTGCGAGGAGTCTTCGCCATAACGCCAGCAATTGTAGACACCGCCCCAGACGGGGTGGCGGCGGGTTCGTTGCTCAACGTTGCGCGAACCACCACTCGGCCACTTTGGCGGCGTACTCATCGGAGTACTTCAGGGTGAGTTCATCGGCGTTATCGGGGGCAGACTGAGCCTGGGTGGGCGGCAGCGACGAAGCAGACTGGATTGGATCGACCCATTCCAGACGGATGTTCTCACAGACATCACCGAGCAAGGGAGAGGCGTCTTCGTGATGATCACTCACCTGGTGTTCGATGAATGCTCGGTGGTCGTCAAAGGAAAGCAACGTGTAGTACGTGCGCGGAGCTTCGCCTCGCCAGTACTCGTACCGCAGTACTTTTGTCTCGTTGGCATGCGTGCCGTCGTAGAGCTCGGTTGCGATTTGCTCGAACTGAGCTTCGCACCCGGGCTTGATTGTCAGATGAGCCAGGATTGTTGCCATGTAACGAAGCTACTGGTCGGTGACGAACCAATTTCTACCAGCCGTCCAGAAGATCGAGTTGCTGTTCGATACCTTCCAGGGATTGGCTGGTGGCAACGACGATCGTGTCGCCCGAGAGTCGGTAGTGCTCGTAGTTGGTGGCCGTAAGGTCGTCGGCGAGTGACCACTCGATGAGGGTGTTACTGCTGTCGATCGAGGTGATCTGCGTGACTTCGATCCGGTCGAACGCAGCGCACGGGGTGGAGACATCGAGTAGAGCCCCGAACGAGTCTTGGGCGCGGTCAGCGCTGGGATACACCGTGAGCACCATGAGTTCGTTGCCTCGGACATACTCGTAACTGGTTACGTCGGGGTCGTCGGGACCGTTGCAGCCGTCGAAGAAGCCGCCCGCAACACTGCGTTCGTACTCGAAGCCCGTCGAGCCTAAGAACAACGCAAACTGATCGCCGACGATGTTACCGGTGATTGCGGAAGGGACGGGCAAAGGCGGTGGCGTCGGAGTCGGCTCGGGTTCTGGCTCGAACAGGTCGACGTCGATGGTGAATGCAGCCCCGGGTTCGCCATAGATCACGGTGAACGCATCGCCACCGAAGATTGAGCTGCCGTCGGGGCGCTTCAGCACGACCCCGTTTGACTCGAAGCCGACGACGCTGTCAGCCAACGCTCCGTCAAGGGTGATGATGGCGTCACGAGCGTCTTCGGTGAAGGTGAGGATCTGCGGCCGGCCTTGGTCGCCGAGTTGACCGCTGAAGCCCTCGAGACCTACCTCGGTGATCTGCACCTCGAACAGCTCGACTTCAAGCGAGCCATTGGTGATGACGGCAATTGCTGGTGAGTCGACGTTGGATTCGGTGGTTGCGTAGGCGACCACCCAGTCCTCGCCGGTGACGGGAACGTCGTCGAACGACTGGAAGTTGCCGGGCTCGTCGGTCACTACTCGAGCAACGGCAACGTTGTAGCTATTGAAGTCCGTATTGATTTCGGAGTAGCCAGACAGGTCCAGTGCCACGCCCGCCGAGCCCAGATTCGCTTGGGTTGTTGCTGGCATATCGCGTCGAGCGATTGGTCCCTCGGTGAAAAAGAAGGCGCCGAATTCGCTGGCGAGGCTTTCTTCGCGTTCATCGGCGAACTCATCGGCGATCGTCCTGCCGATTTCGGCGACTTGGTCGGCGTAGAAACCCAGCGTTCCGAGGTAGTCCAGGTACCAACGGCCATTGCGCTGGATCACGATGAACCCGGTTTGCTCGGGGATGAAGTCCCGTGGATCCAGATCACTGTCGATCTCGAGCAGCAGCTCACTGATGCCATCTTCAAGGCATAGGCGCTGGCGGTCGAACTCGTCTTGGATGGTGGCACACCACGTGGTGGTATCGATCGCAAAGGAGACGTCCTGGCGGCCGGTGCCTCGGATATCGCCGGTTGTCACCAACGTGCGTCCTTCCCACTCCGACACGGCGAGCTCGAGCTCGTCGAAGCGAAGGTTCGCTTCACGCGCGGCGTCTTGGCGGTCGGCGTCGTTCACATCAGAATCGATGAGCGGTTGATAGTCGTGCAGGTACGGCGTGGCATAGGGGTCGGTGATCTTGATGATCGACTCGTAATCGAGGCTTTCGAAAGCCGTGAACATCGTTTGCACGACCTGTTCGGGGGATTCGGCGCCTCCGGTCTGATCGTCGACGAGCGCAAAGCCTCGACCGAAGTCGGGGCGAGGGTATCCATCGAATTCGCCTTGATTCCGTGCGATCTCCAAGAATGTGTACCCCATCGATACGAACCACTTGCCGTCTTTTTGCACCGTGATCAGATCGACATGTGCATCGGGACCGAATTCCTCTTCGGCAGGCTCACCCGGCACGAGCAGGCGGGCCGCCAGACCGCTGCGCTCGTCGCGTAGCTCGAGCCGAGTGCCGTCGACCGAGCTCAGATCGAGCGCGGTCGCGCTACCACCGAGACCTACGATGAGCGTGTTTTCTACCTCGGCCAGCTCGAGTTCAAAGTCCAATCCGTCGATCCGAACCCGGCTGATCCGGTCGTTATCATCGAGCGCTTCCACGCTATAGGTCATCGCATCGCCGCCAGGGCCCGTAAGCGTGTAATCGAATGAATCAAAGATCGACTGATAGACGTTGGCGAGGTCGTTGGTGGTTTCGTCGTCGGCATCGACGTCATCGAAGTTCGCGATCGCAGGCGCAAAGCTGCCGAACCAGGCCTCGAGTTCGTCGGGATCGAAAACGTCGATGAAACCCACCGCATCTCGTTCGTTGACCGACGCTATGAGCTGGTCGATGGCTGCTTCGGGCGAGCTGGCGCCACCGGCCGAGCTCGAACCATTGAGGAGACGAAATCCAAGAAAGCAGAGGCCAGCAATCAGCACGAGTGCGCCGAGGCCGAGAATCAGTCCTCGTCGACTCGACGGGGACTCTTCGACCGCTGAGAGCCCGTAGTTCGGGCCGGTGTTTGCGTCGGAGGAGTGGGTCCGGGTAGCGGCGTCGCCAGACTGGGAAGTCGGCCCCGCGCTGGCAGAAGTAGCGGGCGCGCTCGACGGGGTTGAAGTAACGGAGACCGTCTCGGCAGCAAAGTCCGGTGTTGGTGCTGCAGGCGATACCGGATCGGTCGCAGCGGCGGCAACATAGTCGGGATGCTGCTCCGGTGGATACCACTTGTCATCGGCGGCAATCCACCAACCTTCACCTTGCGAAATATCACTCATGCGCCTGCACCCTCCCGTGCTCGAGCCACCACTTTTAGGCCGAGGCAAGCGTATAAGGCGAGTAGCGCGAAGACGGTCCAGCCAGTCCCCACTCACTCATCTGAGGCAGACGGCCTGTCCGTGCTCGTCGGCTTGATGATCGAGCCTCGCTGGCGCCCGCAGGCCACCGCAATAGTGATGAAACCAACGGTCGCCACCAAGGGACCGATGAGTTGCATATTGAGCAGGTTGTAGTTCTCGCCCACCCCGTAGAACAGCCACCACATGATCAGGCCAACCCCGATGACGCCAACGCCGATTCCCCGCAGCACGGCGCGACCAGCCAAGAACACAGTCGCCCACGAAATGAAGGCCAGAAACGCGGGCAGGTACCACCAGCGACCCACCCATGCCACTTGGTCGGGAAGGGCGCCATCGGCCAGAGAGATGAACGTGTCGGCGGTGTTGAAACCTGAACGGTTGCGGCCGCCGATACGGGCCCACGGTAGGAGTGCGCCCAGGGCAGCAGTGGCCAACCCAATGGTGGCCAGCGCAGCGTTGCGTTCGTCGCGATTCACCGCTGCAGTATGGCCGCGTCAGATGCTGCGTTCGTGGTCAGCCCAATATTCGTCTCGAAGCTTGCGCTTCTGTACCTTGCCGGTCCCGGTGCGTGGTAGTGCGTCGACGAAGTCGATCGAGCGAGGCACCTTGTATCCGGCGAGCTGCTCGCGACAGAATGAGCGCAACGTCTCGCCCAGCGCACTGGCATCGACTCCATCGTTGGCGACCACGACAGCCTTGACTTCTTCGCCAAACTCGTCATTGGGAACACCAATCACCGTGACATCAGCCACCAGGTTGTGGCCGCCGATCACGCCCTCGATCTCTGCGGGGTAGATGTTCACGCCACCACTGATGATCATGTCGATCTTGCGATCGGACAGCCACAGGTAGCCGTCGTCGTCGAGGTAGCCGACGTCTCCACTGGTAGCAACACCGGGTTCGAGATGCACCTCGGCCGTTTTCTCGGGTGCCTTGTGGTACTCGAAGTCGGTGCCCATCTGGTTGCGGAAGTAGATCGTGCCCGACTCGTTGGGTGCGCACGGTTGGCCATCGTCGCCGATGATCATGATGTCGATGTTGGGCATGGCGGGGCCGACACTGCCGCCCTTGGCCATCCACTGTTCGCTGTCGACCATGGACACGACCGAACCTTCGGTCGAGCCGTAGTACTCGGTGATTTTCGGACCCCACCAGTCGATCAATGCTTGCTTGACCACCGGCGGACACGGTGCCGCGCCGTGCAGAACCAGATCGAGCGATGAACCGTCGAATCGAGTCTTGACGTCGTCGGGTAGATCGATCAGCCGCTTCATCTGCGTGGGGACCAGGTGAATGTTGGTGGCCTGATGGCGATCGATCAGATCAAGCACACCGGCGCTGTCGTACTTGTGCTGCATCACCACAGCGGATCCCGCAACCATCGGCAACCAGCTGAACGCCCATTGCGCGGAGTGGTACACGGGGCCGCACAAGACGGTGACCCCCGGCACGGTCATGAGCGACGCGAACCCGGCACTCACGAGCTGCCAGATCTCGGCAGTGACATCGTCGCCCACCGAGGTCAACGAGCCGCGTACGCCCTTGGGGTGGCCAGTGGTGCCCGACGTGTAGAACATGGGGCCACCCATGATCTGCTTCTCGGCTTCGCCGGCGTTGGCGGCATCGAGCAAGGCATTGAAATCGGCGAAGCGGCTGTCGGCTGTGCCCTGCTCGGGATCGATGAAGGCCACCGACTGTTCCACGTTCGCACTCTGCTCGTCTTGGAGCGCCTGGTGCACGACGTCGGCGAACTGATGGCCGGTGAACACCGCCTTGGCGTCGGAGTCACCGAAGATGTAGGCGAGCTCAGGGGCAACCAGGTGCCAGTTGACCGGCACGAATGTGATGCCCGCTTGGCCGCACGCCAGGGACAAAATAAACCATTCGTTGCAGTTGCCGGCGACGATAGCAATGGTGTCGCCGGAGCCGATTCCCATGTCGGCCAGCGCATTCATGGCCTGATTGACTGCGATGTCGAGCTGCGCCCATGTCATCTCACCAGCGTCATCAGCCAGTGCCAGGTCATTGCCGCGTTCCTGTGCAAACCCACGTGTAAGAAGTGCCATGGTCAGACAGTAGTGACCGAGCCCGTCGTCAACCCAGAGCTAAACGGTCGGCCAGTACCGCAACCGACAATGTTTGCAGGGGTGTGCACGGCACTCCGAACGCCGCTCGCTGCGTTCTCGAGACCACCATGTCGCGCTCGACAGCGATGCCCTGCGCGCCACCACCCATCGTTTTCGCTACGGACTAGATTCGGCCTATGACGATCTTGAACTCGCCGGGCAGGATTCTGCTGGGTACAGCAGCATTGGTGACGGCGCTCGTTTTCTTCGGCCTCGTGTTCGCGAATCCGGAAACGTGTCCATTCGACTACACCCAAGAAGAGGTTGAGGCAACGGGTTGTTCAGTCGGCGCAAATATTGGCTTGGGACTCGTGTTCCTGCTGGCCGCCACCATCGCAATCGTGGGGATCGTGCTGGCAATCACTGCCCGCAGCGCAAACGAGAAAACGCCGTGACACACGAGCCCAGGCGCACGAACGTCTTGCCTGGCTGCCGATGCGTCTGCGGTCCCCACCGGGTGTCGAGGGAACGCCGGCCCGAGGTGGCGGTGCCACGAGGCGGCGCGGATAGCGACAAGCTCAGAAGCCTCCGGGGTTACCTTCCCGCTCCTGTTCGCAAGCAACCCGCAGGGTGACGCTCACGGGCCCCTGGGCCACGGTTCGGCTCGCTCTCGAGTCGGAAGTGTGCAGCTATCCGTTGAACCTCCGCGCAGCAGAACTCAGTTGGCGTTGAGTTCGTTGATCGAGTTCTGGAATGGCAACACGTGGCGGAAGTCGTTGACGGCGATGACCCGTCGGTAGTCGTCCATGGCCCGCACGGTGGTGATCGATGTGTGGTGCACATGGCACGGGTTGTCCAGGTCGGCGCCCCATAGCTGGGCGAGATAGGTGCCGATGACGCCGCCGTGGCAGGCAACAACAACACGCTGGCCAACATGGTCGGCGGCGATGCGCTCGATCGTGCTGTGCACTCGGTCGCGGAATGCTTGGGCGCCGTGGCCATAGATGTAGGCGTCCCAGCTCTGGGTGCGCTGAGACTCTCGGAAGATGGCACGGATCTCGTCGGCCGGCAGGTTCTCTTTCAGCGACTTGCTCTGATCGACCTTGCCCCACAGATCAATTTCTTGCAGATCGTCGTCGACGATCGGATCGAGTCCGTGCTGCTGTGCAATGGCGTTGCCGGTGTCGAAGGCCCGAGTGAGTGGCGACGCGTACACGACATCGATGTGGTGATCTGCCAGCCGCTCACCGACGGCCGCAGCCTGCTGTTGCCCGAGTGGCGACAGCGGCGGGTTCACCCCATCGGCGATCGTCATATCTCGCACGTATTGCTGCTCGCCATGACGAACGAGCAATAGCTCCGTCACTCCTTCGAGGTTGTCGAGGAACGGGTTACTCAGATCAACACTGCGCGGCTTCGACATCGGGCGCTTCCTTCTTTCTGCTCAATTGTCCATGCGCCAGGCGCATGGACAATTGGGGTTAGCGGCTGAGGATGGTGACGCCGGAAATGCCCGGTGCGCCGTACACGTGGGTGTAGGCGGTCTTGGGATCATTTGGCACCTGGCGGTTGCCGGCGTCGCCACGCAGCTGCAGCACGTTTTCGTAGACCTGGCGCAAGCCCGATGCACCGATGGGCTCGCCGTTGGCCAGGCAGCCGCCGTCGGTGTTGACGGGTAGGCGGCCGGTGATCTCGGTCTCGCCCATGGCGATCATGTGTTCTTGCTCGCCGTGTTCGCAGAAGCCATTTTCGGCCATGTGCATGATCTCGGCGCCGACTTCGGTGTCCTGCAGTTGAGCGATGTCGATGTCTTCGGGACCCATGCCTGCCATCTCGAATGCGGCTTTGGATGTATCGACGGTTGGGCCAGCGTTCCACTCGGGGGCAAGGTGCTGCGAGAACACTTCGAACGAACCGAAGCGGCGGCTGCGGACCATGGCGGCGTTCAACATGATCGGGTTCTTGTTGTACTTGTGAGCCTGGTCGGCACGGCACAGGACCAAGGCCACACCGCCCTCGCCCGGTGAGCAGAACATGTACTGCGTCAACGGATACGAGAGCATGGCCGACTCTTTGACCTGTGCTTCGCTGAGCGGCTTGCGACGCCACGCGTTCTCGTTCATCGACCCGTTGCGGAAGGCCTTTTCGCCGACCTTGCCCAGCGTGTCTTCGGTGATACCGAAGTCGTGCATGTAACGGTTGAGCTTCATGCCGAAGAACTGGGTGGTGAGCGCCATGCCGACGTCGCCGTACCACTCGCCCAGACCGCCACTCTTGGTGTTGACGCGGAACGCGCCCGGTTCGTGCTTGTCGAAGCCGACCGCGATGCCAACGTCGTACATGCCGGCCTTGATCGAGTTGATGGCCGAGAACAGCGCTGAGCCACCCGTTGCGCAACCGTTGGCGACATTGATGAACTGCAGGCCGGTCAGGCCGAGGCGCGACACCATGGTGTCGGGAGCGCCCGCAGCGGCGGAACCGCCGAATGCGAACTGCATGTCTTCCCAGCTGCTGTTCGCGTCGGCCACTGCTTTACGCACGGCATCGACGCCGTGATCCATGCCGGTTTTGTCGGGTTGGCGGGCAAACGAGGTGATGCCGATGCCAACAATTGCTACGTCGTCACTACTTGCCATGATGTGCTCCTACGCGGTTGGGGCGAACGCGAAGGTCATGACTTCTTCGCCCTCGTCATTTGTATAGAGGGGAACGATGACCAGTTCCATCTCCATGCCGATATTCAGTTCTTCTTTGGTCGAAATGGTCAGACGGCTTTCGACCTTGAGCTGGTCAGCAAGCTCGATGTAGCCAACGCCGTAGGGCTCGAACGTCTTGGGATCCGATGGGCCCTTGTACGGAGGCGATTTCGGTGGGTAGCCCTGGATGGTCCAGGTCCACAACGTGCCCTGGTTCTTGAGCTCGACTTTCTCGGTCGAATTGCCGGCGCACTTGGGGCAGTCGTCCTGGGCCGGGAACATGTGGTTGTCGCAGTCCAGGCATCGGCTTCCGATGAGCCGTGGATCGTCGCTGGGCCAAGTGAATAGCCCTTCACCGACGGGAACTTGCGTAGCCATGTATCTCCTCAGACCGAATAATCGAACGCCCATTCACTTTAACCCGCCTGATTTCGGCGGTCCCCATCGCCAACCCGCACAACCTACGTACACGACCGGGTCCCGTACGAAGGCCGCAGCGATGGCTAGCTGCGGGCCTCGGCCAGGGTGGCGCGCATAGCGTCGGCGATGGCAGTGCAATGTTCGACTGCTGGCTGACCGGGTTTGCCCCACACGTCGTCGTTGCAGACTTCCATCGACCATGGCACGTTGGCCCCGCCGGTGATGAGTGCACGCACGAAGCCGTCGACGTCGAACGTGCCCTGGCCGGTTGGCACGCGAGTGCGCAGGCAGTCCTGCACGTACTCGTTCACGTCGCTGCCGTCGGGCCCGCCGGCGGGTCCGTCGTTCATCTGGATTCCCATGACCCTGTCGCCGGGGATGGCTTTGATCTGGTTCAGGTCGTTGGTGCCGCGAGTGTGGTGCCAGATGTCGACGCACAAGCCGCCGTTGACACGATCGGCGGCGTCGACGACGCGCATGCCGTCGTTGGCGTTGAAGATGTTGGTGAACGGAAGAAACTCGAGCCCCACGACCAGTCCGTGCTCGGCGGCCCGGTCACACAAGGCGCCGAACGCTCGGCCGCAGTCTTCGATCGTGCCGTCGTACGGCCCGATTGCTTGCACGTAGCGGCAGCCGAACCGGTCGGCCATCTCCCACGCAGTTGCTTCCATCGCCAGGTACTCCTCGGTCTCAACGGCGCTCGTTGCCCAGCCGCGTAGAACCTCGATCTCGCCCAGCGTGATCTCGTGCTCGTCGAGTAGTTCCTGAAGCTGCTCGGGTGCAAACCCGTCGTCGGCAAGCTGGCGATACTGGCCGATATACAAGCCGATGCTGTCAAAGCCAGCCGCGGCTGCAGCGGCCACGCGGTCATCGATCGGGTGGGCGCGATCCAGACTGAAGTGGCTGAGCACCAGGTCATTGCCGTCGAGTTCTCGTGGTTCCTTCACGTTCCATTCTTAGCCGATCGAATTGTGATGTCCCCAGGGGACGATCACAATTCGCGACAATGTGTGCTCATGGCTGGACAGACTCGAACGGCTCGCCTTGTTACCGCTGATAGCACGCGTCTCGTTGAGGACCTCTGCATGCCTGGTTCCGGTGCCGTCGACAGTCCAGCAGCGCTGATCCTGAATGGCTCAGGGCCACTCGACCGTAACTCGGCCATGCCCGGTCAAGCTCTCGGCTTCGCTGACGAATTGGCGACCAAGCTGGCGGCGTCCGGCGTTGCGTCGCTTTGCCTTGACAACCGCGGTGTCGGTGAATCGTCCTGTCGCTGGCAAGATTCACGGCATGAAGTTGGGGATTTGTGTTGCCAGCAAGATCGACGACATCGACTACGTCGTCGAAGCCGAGCGGCTTGGTTTCACCCATGCCTGGTTCGCCGACAGCCAGATGATCTGGAGCGACGCCTACGCGACCGCGGCGCTGGCGGCTGATCGCACGTCGACGATCAAGATCGGTACCGGCGTGTCGGTGGCAGCAACCCGCCCGGCGCCCGTGACCGCAGCGTCGATGGCGACGATCAACCAGATCGCTCCCGGGCGCACCTTCTGCGGTATCGGCACCGGCAACACCGCCATGCGCATCATGGGCCACAAGCCAATGACGATTGCGCAGTTCGACCAGTACCTGAGCGAGCTCAAGCCGCTGCTCGCAGGCGAAGAAGCCATGGTCACGTGGAAGGGCCGCACGTCGCCGGTCCGTCACATCATGCCCGACGCCGGATTCGTGAACTTCGAGGATCCCATTCCCATGTATGTGTCTGGCTTCGGGCCGAAGTCGCTGGCGCTCGCGGGCAAGCACGGTGATGGATTGGTGCTCTCTGTGCCGCCCGATGCCTCGCTGGCCGAGGGCCTGTGGCGCGGTGTCGAGCACGGAGCCTCCCAGGCTGGCCGCACCATCGACCGGGCGACATTCCCGGCGACCACGTTGAACACCATCGTGGTGCTCGAACCGGGCGAGGCGACCGACTCCGATCGAGTGCGATATCTCTGTGGCGCATTCGCCATTGCCAGCCTGCATTACAGCTATGACCAATGGCGCAACTTCGGTCGGCTGCCGCGCCACTCCGCAGTGCTCGATGTATGGGACGACTACACCACCCTGCTCGAGCAGACACCCGAAGAAATCCGCCATCAGCGAGTCCACGCCGGCCACAACAGCTGGGTCGTTCCCGAAGAAGAACGCTTCGTGACCAAGGCACTGATCGAGTCGTCGTGTCTCGTCGGCACCGAAGACACCATCGTCGAACGACTGCTCGGTCTCGAAGAAGTCGGCGTCGACCAGATGATGCTGCTTCCTCCACTCGAACCGCGCTACGAGATCATCCGCACCGTCGGCGAACGAATCATCCCCGCTCTCGCCCAAGCTCGAGATCTGTGAGGGTGCGGGTGCGGTATGGGCGCGCTGACGCTCACAGACTTGGTTGGTGGGCCTTATGAGTGACGTGATTCGTGCAGAGACGGTGGGGGATCTGCTGGAGCGCTCGCAGTCGGTGATCGTCGACGAACACGGCAACGAACGCACGTGTGGACAGATTCTGGATGCGGGTCGGCGACTTGCGGCGGCCTTTGGCGCGGCTGGCGTGAAGCACGGCGATCGGATTGCCGTGCAGATGCAGAATGGTGATCTGTACGTCGATCTGCTCGTGGCCGCGGCTGTTGGCGGCTTCGTGGTCATGTCGGTGAACACGAAGTTCGCTCCGGCGTTGGCCGATGCAATCATCGAGCGTTCAGGGGCTCTCTTGACGGTGCGCACTGCCGATGATCTTCCCGTCGCTGCGACGCAGGCACCCGAGCATCGAGCCCCGTCGGCCAGCGACCGATTCGTGATCTTCACCACGTCGGGCACGACCAGCGCGCCGAAGTTGGTAGTGCACCAGCAACGATCGGTCGTGACCCACGCGGCCGACGTGGCCACGATGTTCGACTACGACGACGAATCAGTCGTGATGATCCCCTTGCCCCTTTGCGGCGTATTCGGTTTCACGGTGTTGTGGGGCGCATTTGCCGGACACGCCAAGGTGATCCTGCCAACTGCCTTCGAAGCACAACAGACCGGGCGACTGGTGCAGGAGTATGGCGTGACCTCCATGCACGGAAGCGACGACATGTTCCACCGGTTGCTCGCAACCGAATGGGATCTGTCCTCGATCAACTGCTCGGGCTATGCCCGTTTCAACAGCGCTCTGGATGGCATCGTCGAACGCTGTGAAAGGCGAGGCGTGCCACTGTCCGGCCTCTACGGCATGAGCGAAGTGCAAGCGCTTTACGCCTTCCGTGGCGCGTCCGGCCTGCCGGTCGAAGAACGCTGGCGCGCTGCCGGGCAGCTGGTTTCCCCGCAGGCCGAACGCCGGGTGGTCGACGACGAACTGCAACTCCAGGGCCCGAGCTTGTTCGAGGGCTACCTCGCCGACGGCGGCCACGAGATCGACCACGAGCTCACGGCGGCAAATTTCGACGGGCCATGGTTCAAGACCGGTGACCTGGCGGTCGAAGATGGCCCACGGAGTTTCGAGTACATCACCCGCATCGGCGACGTCATGCGCCTCGGCGGCTTCCTGGTCGCCCCGGCCGAGGTCGAAGGGACGATCATGGGACTCGACACAATCGACCAGGCCCAGGTCGTAGCCGTCGGCCGTGAACAAGGCGCCCGCCCGGTCGCATTCGTGATCCTCGCGCCTGGAGCCGAGCTCGACGAGCAAGCGGTGATCGAGCATTGCACGTCGTCGCTGGCGAAATTCAAATGCCCGGTCCGCGTGGTTGCCATCGACGAGTTCCCCGTCACCGACGGCCCCAACGGTGTCAAGATCCAACGCGCCAAACTCCGTGAAATGGGTACCGATCTGCTGAGGTGATATCTGCCGGGCTACGAACTTCGCAGCAGCGGTGCTCTAGCATCGGGTCATGACAGACCTGGCGCCCGCACCCACTGCTGCCCACCCAAAGCGCGACGAACTCGTGGCGTTTGCTCGCCGATCGTTGCGCCACGCCCAGGCCGGCACCGCGCCGCAGGCTGACTCGGTGGTGCAGGTTCCGGCATCGAACTACGTCGACGCCGACCGATGGCAACTCGAAATGGGCCGCGTCTTCAAACGGGTGCCGCTGGTTGCCGGCTTCTCGTGTGAGTTCGCCGAACCCGGTGCGTACCGAGCTTTTGACCTGGCCGACGTGCCCGTGCTGCTCATGCGCGACAGCAACCATGTGCTTCGGGCCTTCGTCAACGCGTGCAGCCACCGCGGCGCCCAACTCGTGCAGGGATCCGGCACGACTCGTCGGCTCAGCTGCCCGTACCACGCATGGGTCTACAACACCGAGGGCGCACTGGTCGGCATTCGCGATCACCGCGACTTCGGCGATGTCGACTTCGACTGCAACGGTCTCACCGAACTCGGCTGCGACGAACGTGCTGGCATCGTGTGGGTGTCACTCGCTGGCCTGAACGGCGAGACCGACATAGATATCGACACCTGGCTGTGCGGCTATGGCGACTATCTCGACGCACTCCAGATCGCCGATGCCAGCTTCGTGAATCGCCAGAGCGTGGGTGGACCGAATTGGAAGCTCGCCTACGACGGCTACCTCGACTTCTACCATCTGCCGATCCTGCACAAGAACACGTTCGGACCCGACTACGGCAACAAGGCGATCTATGACTCGTGGGGCCCGCACCAGCGAGTCAGCTCGCCCGACGATCGCACCCTGGCCTTCCAAGACGTGCCCGAAGACGAATGGACCTTGAAGAAACTGACCAGCGGCATCTGGACGATCTTCCCCCACATCTCCATCGCCCGTTTCGATGCTGGCGTGCCGCTCTTCATGATCTCGCAGTTGCTGCCCGGCGCCGAACCGGGCACGTCGACAACCACGCAGCACTTCCTGGCCGCCGAGGACCCCACTGACCATCTCGAAGACATCGAGAAGCAGATGGCATTCCTGCTACACGTCGTGCGCGACGAGGATTATTTCACCGGCATTCGTATTGGCCAAGCATTGGCGACCGGTGCCAAGAAGCACGTCATGTTCGGACGCAACGAAGCCGGTGGCCAACGATTCCACGGTTGGGTCGACAGGGTGGTCGGCGCCGAGACCAACGCCGACCTCTCCGCGTTGCTCGCCACAGCCGAACCCGAGTCGCAGCAGTAGACGTGGCCTCGCTGCGAGAACTCTGGGGGCCGCCGGGCCAGATCGGGTACATCGTGAACGACTTGGAGTCAGCCGCCCAGAAATGGACCGACACCATCGGTATTGGACCGTGGCGCATTTTCGAGCACGCACCGTTCACGGGCTTTCAGTACAACGGGTCGTCGAGCGATGTCGATGCCGGGATTGCCCTGGCGTTCATGGGCGATGTGCAGATCGAGCTGATCCAGCAGCACAACGACGCCCCGTCGATGTACCGCGACCTACTCGACACATATGGCGAAGGTGCCCAGCACGTGTGCTTCTACCCCCAGGACTACGACGCCGCGATTTCCGCTGCTATCGATGCGGGGATGGAGGTAGGACAAGAGGGCGACATCTGGGGCGTGCACTTTGCCTATCTGCGCGGCGATGCAGGCCGAGTAATAGAACTCGCCCAGTTACCCGAGCAGATGCGGATCGGCCGCCAGCGCGGCATCGACGAAGCAGCCGCTTGGGACGGCGCAGACCCGATTCGCATCCAGTGATTCGCATCCCCATGTTCACTCTCCCACTGGGGTCGCCTGCTACGAAATTCTAGAGCAAGATGATCGTCGACAGGTCCCGGATCAGCGCGGTGTGCGGCGGGCGAAGTCGGCCACCACGGCGGCGGCGGCGGCCAGTACGAGCGTGGCAATCCACACCGGCTGGTAACTGCCGGTGGCATCGATGGCCAGTCCAGCAATGGGTGCGCCCACGGCCAAACCGCCGAGGAAGCCGACCATGACTGCGCCCGACGCTCTACCGGCCTGAGCCTGCGGCACTCCCAAGATGATGGCCAACATGGCGACGGCGTTCCAGGCCGTGTGGCCGATGGCGAAGAGCGCCGCAACGGGCCACAGCACCCATGCGCCGACGTCGAGCGTCAGCAGAAGCAGCATGGAGACCGTGGTGCCGACGATCGCAAGAATCGACAGCAGTTTGAGCGGTGCGATGCGATTCTCGGCGAGTTTGCCCGCCCCGATACGAGCCGCCATGCCGCCGATCCCGGTCAGTGCCACCACCAGCCCCGCCGTCGAATTGGAGAGACCGGCCTCTTCCTCGGCGAAGAGCGCAAGGAACCGGCTGATGGCCCCGCCCGATGTGCCCATCAGAAATGCGTAGAGCGCGATCAGCCATACGGCGCGCATGTCATACGGCTTGGCTTCGACATCGGCCGTGGACGCAGTGGTCACTGCGAACGGGGAAACACGTGCCGGGAGTAGCAGAGGAGCGAGACCTACGATCGCAAACACCATGGCGTACACGCCAACGGCCCAGCGCCAACCCACGGCCTCGGCCAAGCCGGGCAGCGTGAGCCCGGCGAGAAACACGCCCAGGGTCACGCCACTCTGCTTGATGCCGGTGATGGTGCCGCGACGACCAGGCTCGACCCGCTCGGCGATCAACGCGTTTGTGGCCGGGTTGCCCCAGCCCTGGGGGATACCCAGTATCGACGCCGCGATGATCAACATGATCACCGATTGCGACAGCGCCAGCAGTGCCAGGCCGACCGCCGCAATGAGCTGGGCGGTCACGCTTGACAAGCGTGGCCCGATGCGATCGGTGAGTCGGCCGGTTGCGGGCGCCGTGAGTGCCCCTACGGCCGTGTTCAGCGATCCGATCAAGCCCAGTTCGAATCGGCTCAGGTCGAACTCATCGATGAACGTGCTCGCCAGCACCGATACGACAAAGATGAGATATGCCGTGGACACCATGGTCGACACCAGCACAAAATTGCGCAGTGGTCTACGACTCGTGGGGTCAGCGAGCGGCGAGCCGACCTGGGCAGCGCCCATCAGGATCGCTTAGAGATCGCGCAGAGCAGCCATGAGTTGGGGGAGGTCGGCACCACGGGCCATGATCTCGTCCATACCGCCGACGACACCGGTCAGGTTGGCCAGCACGATGTGCTCCAGGCCGTTCTTGGCATACCCCTCGAATTGGCCAGCCAACTCTTCGGCGTTGCCGATGAACAGGACCTCTTTGACCATCTCGAACGGGATCGTGGGAGCAAGATCGCGCAGATCATCGGGGTTGAGATCGTGAATGATCACGTCGATGAACCCCTTGGAGTCATTACCCAGGGGATGTTCCATGCCGTGTGATTCCCAGATGGAACCCATGGCGAACAGACCGAAGAGCTTGCCGAGCGGTTCGGCTTCGAACATCTCTTCGGCTCGTTCTTGGCTCTCGGCGAACAACGTGAACGGCAGCAACGAGGCTTCGGGTGCGGGGCGTCCGGCGGCCTCGGCGTGGCTCTTGACAACGTCGAATTTCTGGCCGTACTCGTCGGGTGTCATCCACCATGCGGGGATCCAGCCGTCGCCGTACTGGCCGGTGAGTCGCAGCATGCGAGGACCGTGGCCTGCCACCCACACGGCAGGCTTGCCGCGTCCTTCGGCTTCGAGGGGAAGACCCATACGCCCGGTGGGATTGCCGGGCATGGTGCCTTCGTCGAGCAACGAGCGCAGTTCGATCAGGCACTCTTCGAGCAGGCCGACGGGTTTATCGAACGGGTAACCGAACGGCAGCAAGCTCTCGGCTTCGCCCGAACCAATACCCAGGATGAAACCGCCCGGCACCAGATCGTTCAGAGTGAGTGCGGTGCGAGCCAGGTCGGCGGCGCGGCGACGAGTGGAATCGGTGACCGATATGCCGACCGGCTTGGTGGTCATGCGCCCGGCGACGGCCGAGTAAATGAAGGGGTCGTAGAACGCGTCGGGGTCTGCCGCCATGGCCGAAAGCGGGGTGTCCGCCCACAGACCCGGGTGAAAGACACCCAGGATGTGATCCGGTGCCCAATACGAGTCGGCTCCCATCTCTTCGTACAGCGGCAGCATCATCTCGGTGCTGGCGAACGGGAACTGAGCGGGCAGGTTGATGCCGACCTTCATGGCTGTGGGTTTCCTCTTGCGTTGGCGGTTTACACGAGCGTAAACCACGCGCGCCAGCGCGACCGATTCCGGACCGACCACTCGATGGTCTCGAGGGGCTACTCGTCGGCTGGCGGAAGGGGTTGGGGTGCAGGCCGCGCCGAACGACGACGACGCTCGGGCACGAGTCCGCGCATGGCCTCGTGTTTGCCGAAGCAGACCAGACGGTCTTGAGCCTCGAGCGCACGCGACGCTTTGGGGTTCGGGATATCGCTACCGTTGCGGTGCAGCGTGAGCACCGCGATATCGGCCTCTCGGAGATCACCGATCGTCATGTTCTTGTTCAAGACCTCGGCACCTTCGTGGATGAAGATCTCGGCGACGCCGTAATTGGCCGAGGTCGAGAGTCGTTGGCGCACGTCGAGTTCTGGGAACGCAACCTGGCTGGCCATGAAGTCGATTATCACGCCGGCAATGTCGAGACCAGTGGCGCCCTCGATGCCTTCGAGGCCAGGCGAAGAGTTGACCTCCATGACGAGAGGACCTCGGTCCGACTCGAGCATGTCGACGCCAGCTACCCGCAGCCCCATGATCTGGGCGGCGTTGACGGCGACCTTCTTGACCTCGTCGGACAACTCGATCGCTTCGGTCGTGCCGCCCCGGTGCACATTGGAGCGAAACTCGTCGCCGACCGCAGTACGACGCATGGCTGCGACCACCCGGTCGCCAACGACGAAGGCTCGAACGTCTCGGCCTTTGCTCTCGGCTATGAACTGCTGGATCAGCACGTTCTGTCGTGTGCTTTGCAACGTTTCGATGACCGCTTCGGCGACCTTGCTGTCGGGCGCAAGAATGACACCGATTCCCTGGGTGCCCTCGAGCAGCTTGATCACCACAGGCGCCCCACCCACGCGCTCGATGGCGGGAAGCACGTCGGCCCGGTCGCGAACGAAGGTCGTGGCCGGGATGCCCACGTCGTGACTCGAGAACAGCTGGGTGGAACGAAGCTTGTCTCGCGAGTTCGCAATACCCATCGAAGGATTGGGGGTGTACACGTTCATTTGTTCGAACTGGCGAACCACCGCCAGGCCGAAGAAGGTGATCGATGCACCGATGCGGGGAAGCACGGCGTCGTAGTCCGCAAGTGGCTTGCCGCGATACTGCATTTCGGGTTCGTCACGAGAGAGGTCGATCGCGAATCGCAACGTGTTCAGGACACGCACGTCGTGGCCGCGCTCTTCGGCTGCGGTTACGAGTCGCTTGGTGCTGTAGGCCTGGGGGGCGCGCGACAAAATGCCGAGCTTCATGAGGTTTGCGTCGGTCATTGGTCTCCTAGAAGGAACGATTTACTGGGGTCAACCGCGAATCTCTTGGCGAGAGCTGAACGGCCGATGAGCATGCGGTATTCCATGGGGTCTCGCGACGCGAGGGTAACATTGGCGTCGAAAGTGATGCCGCCGAGTCGCAGTGGCACCCGGATCACCGGTCGGATTTCCCAGTGGCCCGACGATGACCGCACCGTCCTCGTATCTTTCAGCACGAAGTAAGGAAACCGAATTGTCTCGGCTCGGTCTTCGCTGAGATGCGCATCGAAACTGGCGATCTGGCGACCGAATCCATCGTGGGCAACCACGACGTTCGAGGCGTGTATCGAGCTCGAGGCAGCGCCGGTGTCCACCTTGGCTCGAATGGGCAGCGACGCGAGCGTTGGGAGCTCGACCAGTTCTTGCCATCCCACCATCACCAAGGGCGTGCGGGTTTTCTTCTTGGTCATTCTGGGCGGTTTCTTCGAGTGGCGGAGCCTGAACCTGGAGGGCGACTCACCCGACAGTGTGTACCTGGTTGATGCGCGATCTACGCGCTCAGGTGTTGTTCGCTATCCACTCCGCAGTGGCCTGGCCCATCTTGGCGCCGTCATATCCGATGCGCTGCGTGGGTTCGATTTCCATGACCAGGCGTCGGGGCGAGTCCAGGAATTGCTCGAACTGTTTAGCTGCCTTGTCGCTGTCGGGGCGAAGCGCCGCCGCCAGTTCGGGGTAGAACCAGTCCTTGATCTCGCGGCTGTCATGCAGGGTGCAGATGCCCTTGTAGGTGATGGCCTTGTTACGCGGCACCGGTGAACCGGTGCTGGTCACCACGATGCAGCAACGTGGATCCCGTCGCACCGCGTGCATGCGCGCCCGTTGGCTGGTTGCGGTGAGCCAGAAGCGGCCCTTGCGCCATACATAGGACATGATGACGCCGACCGGCCAACCCTCTTTGTTCGCCCAGATGAACGTGCACTCGTTGTGGCCCAGCAGCAGTTCCTCTTCGTCGCTCGCATCGAGGTCGTATTGGGTGACGTCTTCATAGTTGCCATCGCTCATGACCTGACCGTAGATGACGGACGGTCCCGAGCATTACTCGACGGGTTGATCCCGCACACCGTGATGCATGCGGTCTTCGGAGCCCGTGGATGCGACGACCGGCGCGTGTCCACGAGCGTGTCCAATCGGGCGAGCTCATCGGGCTCGTGATTGCTGATCGTGTCCTGTCCAAGTGGACGCAACCCAGCCATACCGCGAATTCACCGTCCACTATTTGGACGCGTACTGTCGAGTGATGAGCTATCTCGAAGATCGAGCTGCAATTATCGATATCACGCACAGCTATTGCTGGGCGCTCGATCGGAACCGGTGGGATGAACTCGACTCGGTCTTCGTGGTCGATGCCACCGCGCTGCTGGGCGCCCGCACAGCCGCGAACCGTGACGAGATCAAGCAGATCTGCAGTGACGCTCTGACCAAGCTAGATGACAGTCAACACATCGTGGCGACCCATCAGGTCGAGATCGACGGCGACATCGCCACGAGCCGCTGTTACCTGCATGCTCAGCACATTCGACGCAACGCCGAGGGCGGACCCCACTACGTGGTAGCCGGCCGGTACGAAGACGACTTGGTCCGCACCACCGATGGCTGGCGCATCACGCACCGCACCCTCGCTGTCATGTGGACCGAGGGAAATGTCGCCGTGGTCAGGGGATAGGCGTGCACTCAGCGTTCTCGGGGTTCGCCACGCCATGACCTGAGTCGGCGGCGACCACGCAGATGGCCGTCGCTGCGGCAGGGGCGTTGGCCACCGAGACGGCTGTGCCAGCGGTGCTGAACGGCTGGGCATCGGTGAGTTCCCAATCGCCCTGGGTGAGGGCGCCCAGCTGGGCGAAGTTGGTTCCGACCTGCTCGGGTTCGTAGATGTCGTAGAAGAAGTGGGCGTGAAAGTTCGCGACCGACGGTGTGAAGCCGAAGGCGGTCCACTCGATCACCAGCTCGCCGTTCTGACTGGTAGCGGATTCGATGTGCGCGCACAGGCCGCCAGGGCATGCGAACACCGGCACCTCGGTCGGCGGCACGGCAGTTGGCGGTACTGCGGTGGGCGGCACTGTGGTGGGTGTGGGTGAAACCTCGGTTGCCGTCGGTTCCGCTGCGGGTGAAGCGGTCGCGGTAGGTGCCTCGTCGGCCTGGGCAGCACCAGCCCCGACCGCCTGGCCGTCGTTGTTGCCTGTTGTGAGTAGCACCGCGACTGCAACGGCAAGTGCCACCACCAACACCGCCAGTGCGCCCACCTTGATGAGCTGACTCTTCGTGGCGTCGTCAAACCTTGCTGTAGTCGTGGTCTCGCCAGCGATCGGTGTCGCGCCCGAGGCTGGTATCGGTGTCGCGCCCGAGGCTGATATCGGTGTTGTGGTTGCATCGGGTGTCGAGCTCGCAACGTCGGGCGGGGTGATCTCAGGCTCGGCCGTATCGGGGTGTGGGGTGGCGAGAAAGGCGGCCGGTTCTGCAGCAGGAAGTGCCGCCTCAGCGGCCAGTGCTGCGCCCAGCGCCACCGCATTTTTCGGGTGGGCGTTGATGACTATGGGCAGCCCCATTTCGCCGCCGAGAATCTGGCCCACAAGCGGGATGCGGCTGCTGCCACCCACGAGTAACACTCGGTGCAGGTCGGCGATCTCGAGCCCGGCGCTTTGCGCAGCGCGCTCGAGCGCATCGACGGCGTCAGCCAGGCTCGGGCGAATCATGGCCTCGAACTCGCTGCGCGTCATCCGCACCTCGGTCTGCACACTCGGCAAGACCACCGGGATGGCCACGTCGGTGTCCTTCGACAGTGCCTCCTTTGCGGCAACACATTCGGACCGCAGGCGTGACACTGCACCGACGACTGCCGGGTCGGTGTGATCCAATTCCTCGAACTTGCCCCCGAGTGATCGCACGACGTGAGCAAACACGGCTTCGTCGAAATCGATGCCGCCGAGCCGTTCGACCCCATCTGGAGAGCCGAGGATCTCGAAGCCCTCGGCGTGCTTGCGCAGGATGGCGGCATCGAAGGTGCCGCCGCCGAGATCGAACACGCCGATGGGGCTTCCTTCGGGCGTATGTTCGAGCGATGCGTAGTGCATGGCCGCTGCTTCGGGTTCGGTGAGTTCCTCGACGTTGTTCAGTCCCGCCATGCGAAATGCCTGGCGTTGAAGATCGAGCTTGTACTCGCCCCAGTTCGCGGGGTGGGTGACCGCGATGGTGGTCGGTGGTTCACCTTCGATCTCGGTGACGGTCGCAACGATGGCTCGAAGCAGGCGAGCAGTCAATGACTCGGCAGATGCGGGACTTCCGCCGATGATGAGTGAGGTCTCGCTGCCGATGCGTCGTTTGAATTCTCGCGCCACGCGATCGGGCGTCAGGACGCCGCGTCGATTTGCGGCTTCACCGGTCAGCATCTGTCCGTCGGTGGTCAGAAAAACGACAGACGGCATCGCCGCGGTGCGCGTACCCAACTCGACGATTGTGGCCCGACCCTTGCGGGCGACCGCCGCCGCTGACCACGTCGTGCCCAGATCAACGCCAAGTGCGTACGTCATGTTGTCCTCCGATACTGGATGCAGGGTAGTGACTCAGCGCCAACGCGGCCCGGCCCATCAGGCGTGGATGCTGGCCGCCGCGATCGCCTCGCAGGAATGGGTGAGAACACGGGCAGCTGATCGGGTTTCGAGTGATCGCGCCGGATGCTCGGCCAGCTCATTCCAAGCTCGGCGATGTTCGATTGCGATCTGCGCGAGCTGATCGAGCGGAGTGTCAGCTGGCGCGGCGAGCCGGTCGTGGGCTGCTGCGCCCGATGCGCCGAGTAGCCGCTCGGCTTGTTTGCTCTCTGATGGTGTGAGGTCGCCGCCACCGGCACGGAGCAGGTTGAGCAGTCGAAGCTCACTGAACGCATGAGTCGATGCGGTGATGCGCTCGATTTCTTTCACCAGTTCAGGATCAAGGCCCTCTGCATTGTCGGCCAGATGCCTCAGAGCAACCAATGCCGACCAGCTGCGGAGCACGTCGTGGCGCCCGCCGAACTGCGTGGACAGCAGTGCTCGCAGTTCGCCCAGCCCGCTGAGCTGGACCAGGTTGTTCGCCAGCGCGGGGCTCGTGGGCGTGAGACCAGTGCGGATGTACTCACACGATGTGCGTAACCCGAACACCCCGAAGCGCTCGAGCAGTCGCTGGCGAACTTCCCGGCTCGGGCCGCCTTCGTCGGCTGCAGCGACGAAGCGGTCAACGGAGAGCAGGCTGGGCGTGATGTCGCCTCGGGCGAGCTCTCTGAGCGCCGCAAACTCGTGTTGTCGAAGCGTCACGGCGGTCTCGCCCAGCAGGCCGGCCAGCGGCACCACGGTCTGGCACAGCGGGCGCAGGCGCGAGTCCTGGGTGTAACGGTCCGCGATGCGCCGCGCCGTATTCATGGAGCTACGCAAGCCGACACCGATCTCGTCGGCTCGTGACAACACGCCGATTGCATTCAAGACGCCTGGCCGGCTGCGATCGAGATCGTGGAAACTCTCCAGGAAGCTCATATCGCTGTCATGCAGGTGTCGCATCAGATACAGGACTGCGTCCGCCTCGCTGGGTCGCTCCGACGTCTGCAGAAACTGTTCCGACCGTGCACTGATGTGATCGTTGATCGAGCCGACGCCAGGAAGATCGATCAGCGTCATCTTCTCGAGGCTCTGGGCCGGCCACTCGACCGTGATGCGTCGCAGGCGAGCGGATGGATCCGGCCCGACCGTGATGTCGAGTTGGTCGTCGGTCCTGCTGAAGCGAGCTGGCTCGATACGACCGTCGACATCGTGAAGGAGCACTCGATACGTCAGGCCATTGCGGTACCACGTCACGACCTTGGTGCACTCGCCAGCATCGGTTGGTGCCAGCCGATCGCCGATCAAGGCGTTGAGCAGCGTCGACTTACCTGCCTTCACCCGACCAGCAATAGCCACCCGAAGCGGCTCTTCGATCCGATGGCGAATGTCATGCGCGCTGTCCGCAAGGGGGGTGCCGTCGAGATCACTGCAAACTCGTGCGGCGAGGTGAGCGACTTGTTCGATGGTGCTCGTCACGGCGCAAGCTCGGCTTGTACTTGTTTGGCTGCCGTGTCGATCTGCGCCAGCTCATCGAGGTCGGCTTGCAGCTCACGCAGTCGAGTGTCTCGTTCGACAGCATCGAGTCGAGCACTGGCCTGTAGCGCATCGAGTGCTTGCTGATTGCGATCGGTCATCATCGCAACATGGGCCACACACTGATCTCTGAGGGTGCGTTGCAGCTCTCTCAGGGTCTGGCGAATATGGGCTCGCAGCTCGAAGATCGCTGTATCCACGAACTTCCGGGCTTGCTGGCGAGCTTCTGCGCGCCGCTGGTCGAGTCTGCGCTTTCCTTCGTCTCTGGCGCTGCGATGGCCAAAGACTGCGCCGACGGCGACGGTGGCTGGTGCAAATATCAAACCGCTGATTGCGCCCGCAAAGAGGCCGGAGAACAGGCCGAACATGGCCACGCCGCCGTAGCTGCCCCGAAGTCCGGTCATGACGAGGGCCGGCAATCGAGGGCGAGCGCTCACGTCGAATTCGATCTCCGGAAAGAACGAGGTGGCGTCGAGTCCGCTCGACTCGCCGACCAGGTCACGGGCTTCGGCATCGATGGCGGTTGCCACGCGGGTGGCGATGAGCTCTCCTCCGGCATGGAGTTCGTCGAGACACTGGCCCACCCGTTCGCCCAGCCGATTACGAATGTCCGCCAGGAGTCCGCTGGGATCCTCGCTCGGGTCGGTGGCGTCGACGAGCTCGTCGATCTCTGCACTCAGACTGCGGGTGATCCCGCCGAGTCGGTGATCAATGGAACCAGACAGGTCCGCAACTGCGTCGGCGAGCAGCGTGTTCCACTTGGACGACTGCGACGCCAGGGCCCGAGCTGCTGCGCTCTGATTCTCGAGCGAAGCTTTGAGCCCGGCACCGTCGTCGGCGCGAAGCATCCCTTGTTCAAAAGCCAGACCTGCCCGCATTTGATCGACCGAATCTCGGCACCGACTCAAGATCGCCTGGGCATGGATTCGGTCCTTGGCAGGGACGAGTGACCGAGCCAGCAACTGCGCCACCGCAGCCATGCCGCTCTCGGCAAGCATGTCCTGATCGTCGTGTGCCATGCCCCGAATGCGCAGCCAGTTCGACACGGGCAGCACCTGCACCGGCGCGTCGAGCGCTTGCAGGTGTTGCTCGTTCAACGCCACGATCTTGCGCCATGCCGGATAGAGGTCACGCTTGGTCATCACCACGACGACACGGCCGGCCCGCCGGGTGGCTCGCCGGATGAACTGGAGTTCGGCGGCCGTGAGTTCTTGCGAGCAATCCGTGATGAACAGCACCGCACTCGACGGTCCAATGACGTGCAGCGCAGCCTCGGACTCGGGCGAAGAGACCCCGGCGCCGCCGCTGGTGTCGATCATGGTGATGCCCAATTCGAGCAGGCGGCGTGCCACGCCTCGTTCGACCAGGTTCACCGTCTTTTCCTGGCCGTCGGCGTCGCGAACGAGACCATGCTGGATGGCGTATCTCCAAGCGGTCTCGTCGAGGTGCACGGTCGAAGCATCGACACAGTGAGCGAGCGTCCACGCTGAGGCGGCGTATCGCAGTACGGTCGGCACCGAGGTGGATACCTCGGCATCAACCGGGCACACGTCCAGATTCAACAGTGCGTTGATGAACGTCGACTTGCCTTTCTTGAACTCGCCTGCGACCAGCACCGTGAGGTCGTCTTGGTGTTGCGCCTCCGCCAGGTCGGCCAGCTCTTGCGCCAGTGCATCACATTCATGCTTCTGCGCCGCCAGGGTCGTCGCTTGCAATACTGCGGCAACCCTGGCCGACGATTCTGTCACGAAGCGACGCTAGTCTGCGGCGTCGATGTCGTCGATGTCGAGATCGGCGTCGCGCGAACCTGGCGCTTCGGCCTCGAACGACAGGGCCGAGCCGATCTCGACGTCGAGATCGGCACCCACGCTCTCGATCGCTTGCGCTCCCAGCTGATTTGCATCGAACGTTTCGTCGACGCCGGAGGCGTCGGCCAGCACGTTTGCGTCGACCACCAGCGCATCGCCCGCCACTGGGTCGAACGCAGTTGCTGCCACCTGTGGCGCGACTGCGGGTGATGCGATCGGCGCATCGGCAATCAGTTCAGCCGCCTGCAGCGGCGCGAGCACGCCCCCATCGGCTGCCTCGATTCCACCGGTGTCCGGAGGAGCACCCCCTTCTGGCGTGTCGGTATCGTCGTAGTCCGGCCCGTAGTCGATGTCGCCGGTGTCGCTCGGAGGCGTACGTCCCGAGTCGAGCGAACCGGGTTGTTGCATGTCTTGTTCGGGGATACTTATCGGCGGCACGTAGCCGGTGCCGTCGCCCTCGATGTCGTCGTGTTCGACGGGGTCGATCAGGTTGTCGTTGCGCGTACGGTTTTCGCCGTTCAGGCCCATCTCTTCGACCATCCTGCGATTCGCAACGGCCTGATCCGAAGTCGGGTCATCGGTATCGGGGGTACTGGCGCTGGACTCGGCACCACCACCGGCGGTGTCGTCTTCGGTCTCGTCCTCGGCCTGCGGATCCTCGGCTTCGCTCGTGGCATCGCTGTCGGTGTCGCCGTCGGTGTTGCCGCTGTCGCTGCCGCTGCTGCCGTCGGTGTTGTCGCTGCCGCTACCGGTGTTGCCGTTGCCGTTGCCGTTGCCGTTGCCGTTGCCGTTGCCGTCGGTGTTGCCGTTGCCGTCGGTGTTGCCGTTGCCGTCGGTGTTGCCGTTGCCGGTGCCGGTGGTCCCGTCCGACGATTCGCTCTCGGGAAACAGAACCTCGTCAACTGCGGCGTCGACCTCCTCTTCGGTTTCGCCGTCGCCCCTCAATGGATCGGTTGAATCGTCATTTGAATCGAGAAAGAACTGGGAGTTGTCGTCGGCAAAGAGGGTGTCGTCGACAAAGAAGTTGTCGTCACCGAACAGGACTTCATCGACAGCTCGGTTCGTTTCTGCCTCTTCGTTTGCTTCGGCCTCGACTCGTCCTGCCTCTACCTTTTTGGAAGCATCGAGGACACTGACCAGCAGCGCTGGGCTGACATAACCATCGGTTGCTCCGCCCATCAGGTCCTCGTGGAAGAGGTCAACGGGGTTGGACTCCTCTCCAGTCGTCGCGTCGATGATGTTGCGGCCATCGCTGAGCGCTCGGTCATTCGCCTCGAGGAATTCGGTGGGGCCCTGGGTGACGGTCTGGGACCCATTGGCATGCGTCTCTCGAAAATAGGGTGAGGTCGAGCGGTCAACGAGTTCGGTCTCGACCACTCCACTGCCGTCTTCGAGGCTGGGAACAAAGCTGCCCTTACCAGGATTGTTCTCCGTGATCGGGTCGGCGGCGCTGTTCGGATCGATGCCGACTCCGCCGCGATCCGACGCCAACCCGCCGGTCGGGTCCTGGTCCTTGGTGGTCGCGGCGCCGAGATCGCCGGCCAGCGGATCATCGGTCGGGGAACCAGCGCCGGGGCGGTTGGCAAACTGTTCTCTGGCGTTGGCGATCTGGCTCCGTGGGTCCGTGCCCGCTTCGGCCACCTGAGCGGCAGCCTCTTTGGCCGCGTCAGCCTCGGGCAGTTCTTCTGGCACCGGCGCGATGACCGACTTCAGTGCCTTTGCTGCCTTCGAAATCTTGCTCATGTCACTAGCTCCAATTGTGCTGTTCGGGATCGGCCATGCGCTGCGCAGAGCTCGGAGACCACTGATGCCCGAGGACGCAGAAGTCTTGCCGTGATGATGTCAGAGCACAATAGAACGACATGTCGGCTGCATCACAGAACGGGTGTGACGTCGAATACAGTGTGCATAAGCGTCATCTTCTCGAACGCTGGCCCGGTCCCACTGGCTTCGCTGTTTTTCTTCTTGCGACTTCTCGGACAGGCGCACCGATTGCAATACTGAACGGGCATTCAATAAAGGACGCCCATGACTGCAACCGACACCACCACCGACCAGATCTCGGTCGAAGATTTCGCAGCTGAAGCAGCGACATGGCTGAAAGCTAACGCCAAGCTGAAGGTCGCCGAAGACGGACCGGGCCCCGAATGGGGCGAAGGCGAGTTCAGCGTCTCGATCTTCCACAATCTCGAGCACGACCACGAACAGAATCTGCTCAACGAGATCGCTTCGTGGATCCAGACAAAGGCCGAGAAGGGTTACAACGCCATCACCTGGCCGGTCGAGTTCGGCGGCTTGGGGCTCTCGCAGCAACACGCCCGGGCTTACACGCGTCTTGAACGTGACTACGACCTTCCGGGTCGTCACGAGGCCATCAGCGTGACCATGGGTTTGATGGCGCCAACCATCAGAGTGTTTGGCACCGATGCGCAAAAAGCCGAGCACATCCCCGCGTTCCTGCGAGCCGACGAGCTCTGCATCCAGCTGTTCAGCGAACCGAACGCGGGGAGTGACCTGGCCGGCTTGGCGTGCCGTGCGGTCAAAGACGGCGACGAGTGGGTCATCAACGGTCAGAAGGTGTGGACCAGCGGCGCCCAGTTCGCCCAGTGGGGTCAGCTCATTGCCCGCAGCGACGTCGACGCACCCAAGCACAAGGGACAGACGGCGTTCATCTTGCCGCTCGATCTGCCTGGCATCGAGGTCCGCCCCATCAAACAGATGAGTGGGGGCACCTCGTTCAACGAGGTGTTCTTCAACGACGTGCGTGTGCCCGACACTATGCGCCTTGGCGACGAAGGTGAAGGCTGGAAGGTCGCGCTGACCACACTCGGCTTCGAACGAGACCACTCCCAAGATGCCGGCGGCGGCGGGGCAAAGGCCGGAGGCTCGTGGACGCAAGTGCTCGACACCGCACGAGCGATGGGCCTGACCAACGATCCGCTGATCCGCCAAAAACTCGCCGATCTGTTCATCCACATCCAGGCCGAGTCCTACACGCTGCGACGCGCGGCCGACCTGGCCAAGGGCGGCACACCCGGCCCCGAGGGCTCACTGGGAAAACTGCTTTGGACCGAAGGACTGACGCGCATGTCTCACGTCATCAGCGACATCCTGGGCCAACGCCTGATCGCCGATACCGGCGAATGGGGAACCTACGGCTGGGGCGAACACGTTCTGGGCGCACCTGGCTACCGCATCGCCGGCGGCTCCGACGAGATCCAACGCAACATCATTGGCGAACGCGTCCTGGGACTCCCCGGCGAACCCCGCGCCGACAAAGGCATGCCCTGGAAAGACGTGCCGCGGTAGGCCCTGGTGCACCGCTCCGCTCGGGGCGACGTCCGTCGCACAGGGTGTCACGTCGGTCGGAGCGCCGGAGGAGCGGAGCGACACATCCTGCATTTACGTCTTACGGGTTGCGTGTGCTCGAATAGAACCGATCAACAATTACGTAAGGGAAGCACATGGATCTTGGACTCGCTGGCAAGAAGGCGCTCGTTACGGGCTCGACCAAGGGGATCGGCCGGGCCATTGCCGAGACACTGCTCGCCGAAGGTGCCTCGGTCGCGATCGGTGCTCGGTCCGAAGACGGTGTGGCCGCAGCCGTTGGCGAACTCTCCAGCCAGGGCACCGTGCTCGGAAGCGCAGTGGACGCCGGCGACATGGATTCGTTGCAGGGCTGGGTGGCCTCGTCGATCGACCAGCTTGGTGGTTGTGACATCTATGTGCACAACACCTCGGCCAAGCCACAGAAGAAGCCCGAGGACTGGATCCACAACTTCAACATCGACCTGATGTCACTGATCGGCGGCGTCGGCGCTGCTCAGGAAGCACTCGCCGACGGCGGTGGTGCACTCTGCAGCATCGGAACCAGCGCAGTGGGCGAACACTTCGGCAGTGGTGCTGGCAGTTACAGCGCGTTCAAAGCTGCCGTGACCAACTGGACGCTGGGGCAAGCTCAGGTGCTGGGCGCCCAGGGAATCCGCTGCAACGTCGTGTCACCGGGCCCGATCTTCGTCGAAGGCGGCGACTGGAACATGATCAAGGATAATATGGCCGACTTCTATGCCGCCACCGAGAAGACCCACCCGGGTGGCACGCTCGGCGACGTGAGCGATGTTGCCAATGCAGTTGCCTATATGTGCAGCCCGGCAGCCAAGCATGTCAACGGCGCAAACCTGACCGTCGACGGCGGCTTCATGAAGCGCGTCAACTACTGATGGCCGAAGCCGAACACCCAACACGGGTCAACGCCTGGCTCGTCGCCGGCGGCAAGTACCACGACATCGATTACGCACGCGGCGAACTGCTGGCCCTGCTGGCCGAGGTTCCGCACGTGCGCACCCAGGTCTCGAACAAATGGACCGACATCGACGACATCGTGGCCAGCGACTTCGTGATCAGTTACACCTGCGACGTGCGGCCAACGGTCGAGCAACAAGAGAAGATGCGCGCCTTCGTCGAAGGCGGCGGTCGCTGGTTGGCGCTGCACGGCACGAACTCGGCCCTCGACTTCACACCCGATGGTGTCGACGCGCCGCGGTGCTTTCCGTTGTGGGCCGAAACCCTGGGCAGCCAGTTCGTGGCGCACCCCCCGATCATGCCGTACACCGTGGAGAACAAGGCCCCCGAGAACTGGCTGGTCGAAGGTATCGAGAACTTCGAGACCGACGACGAGCTGTACAACAGCGAGTACTACGACCGCGACCAACTCGAGGTGCACCTGGCCGCTCATTGGTCGGGCGAAGCAACCGGCTTTGTCGAAAGCGACTGGACTGCACCCGAGCAAAACATGCACCTGGTGCAATACCTGCGTCCCCTGGGCGACGGCGCGGTGCTGTACAACACGCTTGGCCATTGCCGAGGCCACTGGGACCTGACCGAACGTGTGCCGTACTACCCCCAGGTCGAACGAGGCTCGTGGGAAGTACCGCAATACCGCGAGCTTCTACGCCGCGGTATCCGCTGGGCCATGGGCGAAGGCTGAGTTGCTCCGCTCCGCTCCGCTTGGGCCGGCGTTCGCCGGAGCTGGTTTCTGGTCGTTTTGAGCGGCTCCGTCCCTCCGCCGCTTTTCGCTCGTCGCTTGCTCCTGCGCAGCGCGGCGGTCCGGAATCGCAGACCTGATCAGTTGGCGGACATCCAGGTCGCTGCCGTCGCCTAGTAGCCGGATCAATGCCTGCATTACTGTCTGAATCACCTCATCCGTAGAAAGTTCCCTCTTCATGGAAATCACGAACGACGTACTCAAGGATCTGCACTACCGCATGATCCGAATCCGTTTCTTCGAAGAAGCCGCCGGCAAACTCTTCGAGAACTCCGAGATGCCGGGCTTCATTCATCTCTACGTCGGCGAAGAAGCCGTTGCCGCTGGCGTCTGTGCTGCGCTACGACCCGACGATCAGATCGGCTCGACCCACCGAGGTCATGGCCACCTCGTTGGCAAAGGTGGCGACCTGCCCAAGATGATGGCAGAGCTCATGGGTAAGGCCGGCGGCTACTGCAACGGCAAGGGCGGCTCCATGCACATCTGCGATCTCGAGTTGAACATGCTGGGGGCCAACGGCATCGTCGGCGCCGGTGCCCCCATTGCGGTGGGTGCAGCATTCGCCAACAAGTACCGCGGCAACGACACCGTGGCCGTCGTGTTCTTCGGTGATGGCGCCATGAATATCGGGGCGTTTCACGAGGCCGCCAACATGGCTGCAGCGCTGCAGTTGCCCGCTGTATTCGTGTGCGAGAACAACGAGTATGGCGAATACACGCCCCGTCACAAGACCATGGCCATCGACGATGTGGTCGACCGCGCTGCTGGCTACGGCATGCCCGGCGTGATCGTCGACGGAATGGACTCGGTCGCGGTCTACGAAGCCGCCACCCAAGCCGTGGCTCGAGCACGCGCCGGCCAGGGCCCATCGTTCATCGAGTGCAAGACATACCGCTACTACAACCACCATGGCGTGCAGATCATGGGCTTCAAGTACCGCACCGACGAAGAAGTCGACAGCTGGAAAGCACGTGACTGCATCGACGCCATCGAGCGCGACATGCTCACCCAAGGTGTCATGACCCAAGACGAAATCGACTCCATCCGGGCCGAAGTACAACAAAGCGTCGATGACGCCGTCGAGTTCGGCCGCAACAGTCCGTACCCCGAGCCAGAAGAAATGCTGACCGACGTCTACACCGTGGCAGGAGCAAACTAATGACGGCAACCGAGACCGAGCTCCGCGAGCTCACGTACCTGGGCGCAGTGAACGAAGCGCTGCACCAGATCATGGCCGAGGATCCCGACGTCTTCTGCGCCGGCGAAGATGTCGGCGCCAACGGAGGCGTCTTCGGCAGCTTCGGCGGCCTGCAAGCCAAGTACGGCGAACTGCGATCCGTCGATACCCCCATCAGCGAACAAGCAATTGTCGGTCTGGGCATCGGCGCTGCCGTTGCCGGATTGCGCCCGGTCGTCGACCTGATGTTCATGGACTTCATCATGGTGGCGATGGACCAGATAGCGAACCAAGCCGCCAAGCTCAAGTACATGTTCGGTGGCAAGACCAGCCTGCCGCTGACCATCACCACCAACGCCGGTGCAGGACTGTCAGCTGCGGCCCAACACAGCCAGAGCCTCGAGGCAATGCTGGCTCATGTGCCCGGCTTGAAAGTTGTCATGCCATCGAATGCGCACGACGCCAAAGGTCTACTGGTCGCGTCGATCCGCGACGACAACCCGGTGATCTATGCCAAGACCAAGACGTTGTTCGGTGCCAAGGGCCCGTGCCCCGAAGAACTGTTCGAAGTACCGCTCGGCGTCGCCAACATCAGTCGTGTCGGCACCGATGCCACCATCGTGACCTATGGCCGTATGGTCGGCGAGTCACTCAAGGCAGCCTCGATGCTGGCCAGCGAAGGTGTCGAGGTCGAAGTCATCGACCTGCGAACCCTGCAGCCAATGGACAGCGAAGCAATCGTCGCCTCGGTCAAGCGGACCAACCGCTGCGTGGTCGTGCACGAGGCCGTTCGCTTCGCGGGAATGGGCGCCGAGATCGCCGCCCAGATCCAGGAAGAAGCTTTCGACTATCTCGACGCTCCCATCGGTCGTATCGCCGCACCGTTCTCACCAGTGCCGTTCTCACCTGCGCTCGAGGGCGCCTACGTACCCGACGCCAAACGCATCGCCGAAGGCGTTCGTGCTGCTGTCCAACGCGGATAGGGGTAGTCCGCATTCGGCCTGTGCGTCTTTGGTCCCGGGCCGCTTCGCGAGTAGTTCGCATTTGGCTGACTCTTGACTGAGAACTCCGGCCAGCCGGTCATTGTCGGGATCATTGCCAATCCGGCCGCGGGCAAGGACATCCGACGCTTGGTGTCGGCGGCCTCGCCCACGTCGGACATGGCCAAGATCGGTATCGTTCGGCGTGCGCTCGTGGGTGCCATCGAAGGTGGAGCCGATCGGGTGCTCATCGCCGATGACCACAAGTCGCTCGGCCGCCAGGCAATGCGTGGGCTCGAGCACGGACCGCAGGTTTCGATCGAGATCATCGGCGACGAGGTTCTGCCCACGTCGTTTCACAGCCGCCGTATGGCCGAACAGCTCCGAGACCAGGGCGTGGGCGCCATCGTTTCATTGGGAGGCGACGGCACACACCGCGATATCGCAAAGGGTTGGCGCGACGTGCCCATGGTCCCCGTGTCGACCGGCACCAACAATGTGTACCCGCAGATGATCGAAGCGACCGTCGCTGGTCACGCAGCCGCGATCGCAGCGTCTGGCGTCAAGCCCATGTCGCTGATCGCACATCGGGCCAAAATTCTCGATGTCGTCGGCGCGGGCATCAAAGACGACCTGGCGTTGATCGACATCGCCCTGGTCGAAGGCGCATTCACCGCCAGTCGCGCTGTTTGGGATGTCGGCTCGCTGCGCCAGCTCATCGTCACCACCGCAGAACCAGCCACGATCGGGCTGTCATCGATCGCAGCTCGGGTCGCGCCCGTCAGCCGCCAGGAGTTCGGCGGTGTACACCTGCGCTTCGGTCCAGGAGAGACCGTTCGAGCCCCGATCGCTCCTGGCCTCTATCACGATGTCGAAATCGCCTCGTATGAACGGCTCGCCCTCGGCCAGTCCGTGACCATGGAAGGTCCTGGCGTGCTCGCATTCGACGGTGAGCGCGACGTCGTGCTGGCACCAGGTCAGTCAGTAACGATCACACTCAACGCCAACGGGCCCTGGGTCGTCGACCCAACCGCAGCGCTGGCCGGCTGAAGCACATATCTGGACGACGGTGCCACGTGTGGCGGCGGCTAGTTCGTCCAGTTGGGTAGGTGGCCAACGTGCGGGCGCCTGCAGCCAGGCAGCAAACGACCAGCGCTCTCGTCGAGATCGCCTGGTCAGGTTGGACCTGCGGCGGCGGTCGCGACAGACTGGTGCATGAGCAGAAACGCAATCGCCGTCGTTGCATCGATCGTGAGCGTGGTGGTTGCTGGCTCCGTTGCGTGGCTGGTGAGCGTCGACAGTATCGAGCGTGCCGGGCTGCCCGCGATCGTGTGGTGTGTGATCGCGGCGTTCGCCGTCAACTGGCTGGTGTTCATCCACTCGCTCGTCAACAAGACCGAAAAGTACTTCGACCTGACCGGAAGCCTGACCTACATCTCCGTCACGGTGCTGGCGCTGATCCTGGGCCCGAACAACGAAACGACATCGTTCATCATGGCCGGGTTGATATTCGTCTGGGCGGGTCGGCTGGGCTCCTTTCTGTTCAAGCGGATTCACGGCGACGGCGGCGTCGATGGCCGCTTCAACAGAATCAGGTCCAACCCGGTCCGACTGTTCGAGACGTGGACGCTCCAGGCGTTGTGGGTGTCGCTCACGGCATTGGCGGCATGGACCGCCATCACGTCGGTCGACGAGGCTCCGTTCGGCGTACTCACCATCGTGGGTCTGGTCGTCTGGATTCTCGGCTTCGCCATCGAGGTGAAAGCCGACACCGAGAAATCTGCGTTCAAGAAGGACCCCAACAACACGGGTCGCTTCATCTCCAGCGGTATCTGGGCATGGTCCAGGCACCCCAACTACTTCGGCGAGATCACCCTGTGGACCGGCATGGCGCTCATCGCGCTGCCGGCATTCGACGGCCGAGAGTTCATTGCACTTGTCTCGCCGCTGTTCGTCATTTTGCTGCTGACCAAGATCTCCGGGATACCTGCGCTGGAACGCCGCGGCCTCAAGCGCTGGGGCGACGAGCCCGCCTACCAGCAGTACCTCAAAGAGGTGCCGATTCTCGTGCCACGGCCGCCTCGCTGAGTCTTGGCTCGTCGTCGGTCTTGCGGCAGACGCCTACTGACCCGAGAGCCTGGCGACAACCGGGGCCATCATCTCGAGGTTGCTCTGGCTGAACGTGATGTAGCTGATGCCATAGGTTTCCCGACGGGCCTGGAGTGTTTCGCAGATCTCGTCGACCGAACCAATCAGTGCATGGGGGTGCTCGGCCATGGTGACGGCATCGAGGCCCATGGCACCAGCCATCATGTCGACGGTCGCAGCTGTGTTGTCGGTGACGGCGGCGAAGTAGCCGCCGATTTCGATTTCGAGTTCGTCGAAACGGTCACCGGCGCCGTCGCGGATCCATCCGATCTTCTGCTCGGTCATCTCGGCGGTGCTCGACCCAATGCCGACGGCGCCGATCTTGCCGTCTTTGTTGTTGAAGTTGATCGACACGATGTCGGCCATCTCGCCGCAGGTTGTGAGGACGCGTTTACCGCCTCCACCCATCATGATCTTGGGTCCACCTGGTTGGGGTGATGCCGGGACCCCGGCCATGGCATTGGCGGTGACATGTTCGGTATCGATGTCCAGTTCGTCACCCGCGAAGAATTGGCGCGCCAATTTCACATAGTCGATCATTCGGTCGATGCGAATGCCGGGTCGGTCCATGGCAACACCCATGGCTTCGTATTCCGACGCAATCCAGCCCGCCCCGAACCCGGGTTCGAGCCGGCCGTCGCTGAGCAAGTCGATGGTGGCAAGCGACTTCGCCAACACGACAGGATGGTGGTAGTCGCAGCACATGACCCGCGCTCCGACCTTGAGTGTCGAGGTCGCCGACGCAGCCGCCATCATGGCGGGAATGGCAGCCAGGTCCTGCACCGGATGGGCGGCTGCTTGTTGGGCCGCACCTGGCCCCATGTAGTGGTCGGCCAGGTGCAGGCACGAATAGCCCGAGTCCTCGGCGGCCTTGGCCGTGTCGGTCCACTCGCGGGCCGAAGTGGCATTGAAGGCCTGAATTCCGAATCGAAATGGTCGTGTCATGGAAGCTCCAAAATTGTTACCTGGCCGGTGGCGCCGTTGACCTCGATGGTGGCGCCGCCGGGTATGCGGCTGGTTGCATGTTCTACCGACACCACACATGGCAAGCCGAGTTCGCGGCTCACGATGATGGCATGGCTGATCTGGCCACCCACGTTGACGATGACGCCACCCGCAGCCATGAACAGTGGCGTCCAAGCCGGGTCGGTGACCGGGGCGATCATGATGTCGCCCGGGTCAAGCGCCAGTGCGTCGAGTGGATCCAAGATGATTCGGGCGGTTCCCCGGATGACCCCGGGACATCCGGGGACACCTTGCAGTACGTCGCCTGTGCCGACCGCGTCGACCTGCGTTTCGCCCTTGCGAGCCCAGTCTCCGAGCGGCGGAACATTACCGTCGGCGATGATGAACGGCGGTTCGAGTTCCCACAGCTCGCGCCAGTCGCCGAACCGAGCGGCCAGACTTTGGGTCATAGCGCCCGGGTCTTGGACAAAGTCTTCGACTTCGTCGTCGAGCAACATGAAGATGTGTTCCGCCTGCAGCAGGTTGCCGGCGCGAGCATGACGCCGCCCGAGTTCTCGGAACACCATGCGGCCTTCGTGAACGACCCGGACCAGATTGGTCTTGGTGCGCTCGCGAAATGCCAGTTGGTTCGTCGCCACGATGGCGCCTTCGAGTTGCGCTGACAGTTCGTCGTTGCCCAGGGCCGCGACCGCAGCTCGAACCTCGGCGATCTTGGCGGTGCGCTCGTCGGCCTTGATCTGGTTCCGATTCGCCGGCGACTCCGCATTGGACTGCAAGCGGGTTCGATCGAGTGCACTGAGTGCCAACTCGGGCATGGTCTCCCAGGTCGGCGATGTCATCTCCCATTCGCTGGGGCCGCGACTGCCGAAGTCGACGATGAAGTGATCCCATGCAGCCAGGAAGTCGGTCGCGCCGGGTTCGGTCCGAAGGCGCTCGAGCAGCCCATCGATGCCGGCATCGAAAGCAGCGCTCAGCGACTCGCTTGCTCGGACCTGGCGCGACAGATCCCACATGCGATAGCTGGGTTCGGCCGAATCGACATGGCCGATTCCCGAGCACAAGACCATCGGCATCGTGGGGTCGCCGATCGCTTCGCCGATTGCATGCAGGATGCCGGGGGCCACCCCCGACGCGCTCGATGTGATGCCATGTTGTGTGAACCCGGTCTGCAACATCGGTTGTGTCAGCCGGGCCCGCGCCACGAGTTCGTGGTCATCGAGCTCGGCCAGATCAGGCCGAGCCGAGCGCAGGGAAATCGTCTCGTGCTTGAATGCATCGATCTCGGGATAGTCCTGCGCCGTCAACATCCAGCCGATATGCGCCAGGGCCTGCTGGGTTAGATCCGAGCGCTCATCTCCGGGGTGAGCAACATAGGGCGGAACGTCGCGATGTTCGCCGAAGAACGCCAAGTCCAGCTGCTCGATGGTGACCGCCGGACTGCGAACACCTTGCATGCGAACATTCGACAGGTTGATGAAGAAGTATCCACCGAAGAAACCCACGACCTCGGGACGATCGGCATCAAACTCGTCTGGGCTGTAGTTGCCCGAGTGAACATAGGCATCGCGCCATCCCGGGATCATGCCCTTTTCCCAGCTGAAACCCTGGCCTAACGGGCTTGCCGGATCGGGCAGAACCTCACCAGCGTTAGCACGGGTGTAATGGGGCCAGCGTTCGCTTACAGGCCAGTCGGTGATCCAGCGGTTCTGCACCAGGGCAGCCTTTCACAGGTCGAGAGGTTCTTGGACATGGCGCGAAGGTACTACGACGCATGAAAGTCGTGCTATTCCAGCAAAGCATCGAGTTCGACGCTATTTGCGCAGCTACGACGACGGCTCGCGAGACCCGGGTCCTCAAGTGCGAACCGGACGCGTCGATAGGTACGGAATAACGCGAACGGGGTGCGTAGGCGAATTCTCACCCGGTTACTGACTGCCATCGGTCCCGCTCTACTCGTTGCCCTCGCGCCCACCTCGATCGTCGAAGATTGCACTGCCGAGCGGGTCATCAACGACGCCTTGGGCCATGGCGTTTGGGGTCCGGTTGATGACAGTTCGTGAGCAGCCTCTGCACCGTGCGCTACTCGATGATGCCGCTCTCGCGCAGAGCGGCGATGTCATCGGCACTGCGGCCGAGTTCGCTCAGTATCGCCTCATTGTCGGCGCCGCGCAGTGAAGCAGTAGCGGCAATCGAGGCCGGGGTTTTCTCGAAGCGAGCAGCAGGGCGGGGCTGGCGGACCGACCCGGCCTGAGGGTGCTGCCATACCTGCAACGTTTCGTTGTGCTGCAGTTGCGGATCGTCAATCGCTTCTTCGGCCGTCAATATCGGGCCCGCGGGCACATCGTTGGCGATCAGGGCTTCGAGCGCTTGCTCGACGGTCAGGGCGGCGAAAGCTTCGGCCAGCAACACGCCGAGTGTCTGGAAGTTCTCGGGATTGGCGATGGCCATCATGGTGGCGAAGCGTTCGTCTTCCTTCCACTCCGGGTGGCCCAGCGCGTCATAGAGGGCTTGGCGCATGGGATCACTGGTCACGAAGTAGACGATCTTGCCATCGGCGCAGTCGGTCAATGAGTACACACTCGACAGCAGAAAGCCAGGCGATGCATCTTCGTCGATGACCGTCTGGTCCATCATTCCATCGGGCCAGAAAAAGTACATGGTGGCATCGAGCATGGGCACTTCGACATGCTGGCCCTCGCCGGTGCGCTCGCGGACCAACAGTGCAGCAGTGATTGCCTGGGCCGCGGTCATGGCCGAACTTTTGTCGGCATACAGGTTTCGCACCAGATCGGGAAAGGGAACCTGCGGGTTGAGCTGGCGGCTGATCACTCCCGTCAGGCCCTGGATCACCGGATCGAGAACGGGGCGGTCCGAGTACGGACCCGTCGGGCCGAAGCCACTGATCGTGCAATACACGACGTTGGGGTTGATGGCCTTGATTGCGTCGTAATCAAGCCCGAGCCTGGTCATCGCACCGGGTCGAAAATTCTGCACTACCACGTCGGCGTCGCGGCACAAGTCGAGCGCGATCTGTCGTCCTTCGTCGCTGCTCAGGTTCATACCGAGAGAGCGCTTTCCCCGATTGTTGTTCAGGTAGAACGCCGACATGCCGCCTTTGGCATAGGCCAGAAGGCGAGTGACATCGCCAGGGCCATAAAGCGGCTCGACCTTGGTGACGTCGGCGCCCTGATCGGCGAGAAGCATGGTGGCGAAGGGTCCCGAAACCACTTGGCTGAAGTCGACGATCTTGTAGCCGTCCATCGGTCCTGGCATGAGTTCGGTTCCCCTGATCGTCGCTGCAGATTGCTAGGGCCGATGATAGGTGACGGCGTTGGATCAGCCCAGCGAGTGGCTCGGGTTCATTGTTCTTCGTCGTCGATCGTGCCGGGCGAGTCCCATTCGGGTTTCGGCGCGTCGGTCATGATCCGGGCCACGTGCGAGATGGCATCGCCGCGATTTACCAACGGCGCCTGGCTGTGCCCGACCACGATGCCGTCATACTTGGACTTGATCTTGCTCAGGGCCTTTCCGAAGGGGTCATAGATCGTGGCCACTTGTTGTTTGGCGCTGATGATTTCACCCAGACCAGCGTCGAGGTGCACGATGCCGCTTCGTGATGCTCGGCTCCAGCTGGTGGAACGCGAATACAGCGACTGTTGACCGGCAGGAACCTCGATGTCGGTCAGGCCCAGATGATTGAGAGTGCGCAACACGCCTGCGGTCGCAGCTGCGATTGCAACCGGATCGAACCGACTGGCCTCGCCACCTTCGAACAACAGCATGATCTTTCCGGCCTCGACCGTGGCTTGTCGCAACGAGCCGTCGCGCAGGCGGGCATCGATCACGATGGGGGCGCCGAACACATTGGCCAGTTCGAGAGTCGGCGTGTGATCGAGATCGCAGCGGATTTGGGGCAAGTTGGTGCGCAGGTCCGAGCCGGTGTGCAGGTCGATGCCCACATCGGACCTCATCACGACCTCTTTCATGAACAGGTACGCAATGCGAGAAGCGAGCGAGCCTCGTTGCGATCCTGGGAAGCTGCGGTTCAGGTCGCGGCGGTCGGGCAGGTACCTGTCGTTGGTGTTGAAACCGTGAACGTTCACGACCGGCGCCGCGATGATCGTGCCGGAAAGCGTTGGCGCATTGATGGTGTCGAGAACTTGACGGATGGTCTCGACACCACAGATCTCATCGCCGTGGATTGCTGCGCTCAGCCAAACGACCGGACCGTCGTGCTTGCCGTGGACCACGATGAGTGGCAGTGCCACTGGCGTGCCACTCATGAGGTTGCCGATCGGCAGTTCCATCCGCATGCGTTTGCCCGCAGTGACGCGATGGCCTGCGATCTCGAACGGTGCTCTGGCCGGGGTGCGAGTGCGCTTGGCTTTGATCTCGGACTCGTGCCCGGCCCCCTTGTTGGCGGTGGAGTTGCGGGCCGGCCTCTTGGTTGCCGCTTTCTTGGCCGCCAACTTCTTGGTGGTGGCTTTCTTCGGGGCCGCCTTCTTGCTGGCCGCCCCTTTGGTGGCCGTTTTCTTGGCGGCCGTTTTCTCGGTGGTCTTCTTGGCGGTCACTTTGTCGGGGCCGCTTTCTTGACGGAGGGTGCCTTTTCCGGAGTGGGCAGGCTGCTCGAGCTGTCAGCTGATGCTGCAGTAGCTAGTTGCTTTTTCGTCATGGTTCTCGCAGAGCGTAGAGCAGACCCGGTTTGTTAGTGCAACGGGTCGTCGGGAAGAGGACGGATTCTGCCGCGTCGGGCACGGCGGGCGGGCGCAAGAGATCGCATTTCATCGAGTCGCCCGAAACAGAGCAAACGGTCGCCTGCGTTGAGCACCCACTCGCGCGACGGATTCGGCACCACACCGAAGTCGTTCTCGATCACGAGTACAGTGATGTCACGGTCACGCAGGCCCGACTCGGCGAGGGTGACGCCATCGATAGCCGAGCGTTCGTCGACATGGATCTCGGCCACGCCATAACCGGTTGCTTCTCCCAGGCGTTGACGCACATCGAGATCCGGGAAATTCACGTTCGACACGATGTGGTCGATGATCGTGCCGGCGACATCCAGTCCGGTTGCTTCCTCGATGCCCTGCAGCCCTGGCGTGGAGTTGACTTCCATCACGAGTGGACCGTCGTTGCTTTCGAGCATGTCGACACCGCAGACGGTCAGACCGAGTGTCTGCGCCGCCCGTAGCGCAACGTCGCGTGTCTCGGCATCGAGGGTCACTGCCTCGGTCGTGCCGCCACGGTGCACGTTCGATCGGAATTCGTCGCCGCGGGCGCTGCGCCGCATCGAAGCGACGACGCGATCACCAACGACGATCGCCCGGATGTCGCGCCCGCGACTCTCGGACACAAACCGTTGGATCAGCACATTCTGATTTGTGCTCTGCAGGGTTTCGATCACGGCTTCGGCGACTCGCAGGTCGGGCGCCAGTATCACGCCGATGCCCTGGGTGCCTTCGAGTGTCTTGATGATCACGGGGGCGCCACCGACGCGAGCAATCGCGGGGCGAATGTCGCTGCGTTCTCGTACGAACGTGGTCGACGGGACCTCGATCTCATGACGCGACAAGATCTGCATGGACCGCAGCTTGTCGCGGCTGTTGGCGATGCCATCGGCCGTGTTGGGCGTGTACACGTCCATGGCTTGAAACTGGCGCACGACGGCGAGCCCGTAGAAGGTGATCGACGCACCGATACGGGGCAGGATGGCGTCTACGTCGTCGATGTCTCGCCCTCGGTAGGTCACGTTGGGGTCGTCGCGACTGAGATCGATGGCAAATCGCAAGGTGTCGTACAACGTGATGTCGACATCGCGGTCCATGGCTGCGGCCCGCAATCGCTGCGTGCTGTAGCTGCGCGGGGCGCGCGTCAATATGCCGAGCTTCACAGTGTTCATAGTGCCAGCCGGGTTTGCCGTTCGCTACAGAGGGGAAACATGCAGGCTCAAAATGGGGTTATATGGTCCTATGGCAACCGCAACGTTCAACGGACAGGTCATCGCCGAAAGCGACGACACGATCATTGTCGAGGGCAATCACTACTTCCCTCCGCAATCGATCAAGAAGGAATTCTTCAGCGAACACGACCGCACCTCGGTCTGCAGTTGGAAGGGCACGGCGAAGTACTACACCGTCTCGGCCGGCGGCGAGTCCGCCGAAGCAGCAGCGTGGTACTACCCCGAGCCGCTCGAAAAGGCGAACAACATCGTCGACTATGTGGCCTTCTATCCCGCGGTGACCGTGGAGTAGCGGGGATCTTGCCCGGGCTACCGGCCGAGGCCGAACGCTTCGGCGAGTAGTTCATAGCTGCGCACTCGGGTCGAATGGTCGTGCGTGATCGTAATCAGCAGAACTTCGTCGGCGCCAAACCCGGCCGCCAGCGTTTCGAGTTCGTCTTTGACATAGGCGGGTGTGCCATGCAGCAATGGCTTGTTCACGCGCTGATTCACAAACAGCGGATTGTCGCTTCCCGGTAGAGGCGTGCCAGGTGGGGCCGGTTCCGGGATCGGGCTGGCTGGTCCGCTGGCGCGCCAGCGCTGGACACTGCTGGCAACGAAGGCGGCTTCCTGTTCGGTCTCGGCACAGATAGCCCCGGTGGCCAGCATGACGATCGGTTCGGGAAACTCCGGCGACGGTTGATAGTGCGCGCGGTAGGCATCGACGATTTCCTGCCCGGGGGTCTGAGCAATGAAGTGCGCCCACACCAGCGGCATGCCCAAGTGCGCGGCAATACCTGCGCTGCCTGCGCTGGATCCCAGCAGCCACATGGACGGCGCACCCTCGGTGATCGGGGTGGCGCGCACATCACGAAACGGACCGGCGGCGTTGGGCTCGTCGCGCAAGAACGACGCCAGCTCTTGCACCTGCGCCGGGTAGTGCTCGGCCGACAATGCGCCGGGTCCCTTGGCGAGCGCGGCTGCGGTGGTCTGGTCCGAACCGGGCGCTCTTCCGAGCCCCAGGTCGATGCGGTGGGGAAACAGTGCGTGCAGCATGCGCCATTGCTCGGCGACCTTGTAGGCGCTGTAGTGAGTCAGCATCACGCCGCCGGATCCGACGCGAATCGTGCTGGTGGCGGCAGCGAGTTGGCCGACCAGGATCTCGGGAGCCGAGCCGGCAAGCGCCTGACTGCTGTGATGTTCCGCCACCCAGTAACGGTGGTAGCCGAGCGTCTCGCAACGTTTGGCCAGATCGATGCTGTTCTGCAGCGCCTGCGCCGGGGTGGATCCAGTGGACACCGGGGACTGGTCGACAACACCGAGTCTCGTGATCATGACTTCAAGGCTAGAGGCGCATGCCGCAAGGTGAACTCACCAAGACGCCGACACCATTCCGTGGCAGGCTCGTGGTCAGCCGTGACCCGAACGGCTTTGGGCGCACCGTCTGGTTCGGTGCTACTTTCTGCATGGATATGAATGTGATTGCGTGGATCCTGGGGATCGTCCTTGCCGGTGGCTTCGGCATCGCTGGCGTGACGAAAGTGCTCGACCTGGACCGGATGCGAGAGCATTTGGGCTACTCCAAACGCCAGTACCAACTTATTGGCGCGAGCGAGATCACCGCTGCCGCAGGTCTGGTCATCGGTGTTGCCTGGGCCAAGTACGAGTGGGTTGGTCATGCCGCCGCAGTCGGAATCGGCGGTCTCATGTTGGGCGCCATAATTGCCCACGCCCGTGTCGCGGACGAAGGCAGGAAGATTATTCCCGCCATTGCAATGCTGGTACTGGCCACTGCGTACATCATTGTGGTTGCGCTGCGCTGAGGTACGCCGCGCAGATTTGGCGTCGAGTTCTAAAGAGCCGCAATAGCAGCTACGGCTTGGCGAATTTCGGCTTCGGTCGTGATGTAATGCACGGAGATGCGCATCATGTCAGCAAGACTGCGATTGGTGGCATCGAACAGCGTCGATGACGCTTTGGTGACCGAGATGTTGATGTCGTGTTTCCGCAGCGCAGCCTTGACTATCGCAGGGTCGAAGCCTTCAGCGGTTGCGGTCACGATGCCGCAGGGGCGAGTGCCCAGATCCCAAACGGTCAAGCCAGCCGAGCGCAGCTGGGCCCGAAGCGAATCGGATCGGGCGTAGATCGTCTCCTGGATGCGAGCCGTGCCCACCGCGCTCGCTTGGTCGACAGCGGTGCCGAGTGCTAGCCAACCGGCGTGGCTGAACTCCCAGGACTCGAATCGCTGCGCATGGGGTTGCACTACGTATTCGGTCGGGGTCGTCCAGTCCGCACCGTGGTGGTCGAGGTGATCGGGAATCAGACGGTCGACGATCTCCTGGCGGGCATACAAGAAACCGGTGCCGCGAGGGCCGCGTAAATATTTGCGGCCGGTCCCCGACAACAGATCGCAGCCGATCTCGCAGACATCGAGATCGAGTTGCCCGACAGATTGACAGGCATCGAGCAAGAATGGGATACCGGCTTGATTGGCGATCTTGCCGACGGCCGCGGCCGGGTTCACCAAACCGCCGTTGGTCGGCACATGCGTGAGCGCGATCAGGGCTACGTCGGAGTCGATTCGGCGGGCGAGCTCTTCGACGTCGACATGGCCGTGTTCGTCGTCGCCGACGACATCGATCGACACACCGCGACGTTCGACTGCTCGCAAGAAGGCAACCGCGTTGGCGCCGTAGGCGGCATTGGCGGTGATGATTCTCTGACCTGGCTGCATCGGCACTGACCAGAAGCCGGCGTTCCAAGCCGCGGTCGCGTGTTCCAATCGAGCGATCTCATGGGCCTCCGCGCCGATCAGCGAAGCGATGGAGGCGTACACCTGCTGGCTTTGCTCAGCAGCTTCGTTGGCCGCCTCGTAGCCGCCGGTCATTGCTTCTCGTTGTAGATGATGAATTTGCGTGTCGAGCGTGGCCTGAGTGGGCAACGACGACCCTGCATGATTCAAGTGCACCACATTGTCGGCGCCTGGCGTTTCGGAACGCAGCCGAGCGACCTCGGCGGTGCTCAGCGCAGAGATTTCGGGATCAGCCATTGATCTGGCCGACGACGCTTGCCGGTCGCATGTATGCGAGCTGGCGTTGTTCGCCGATCATGGCGGCGCGGTATTCGTCCCAGTCGGGGTGCGCTTCGCCTGCGACCAGCTCGTAGTACTCGACGAGTGCATCGGCGGCGGCGTCGTCGGGAGCCGTGGTGACCTCGCCCAGCTCGACGACGGCATCGAACGAGACATAGCTCCAGGTGCCAGGGTCGGTGATGTGTACCACCACCCGCGGGTCTCGGCGCATGTTCGCCGTCTTGGCCCGGGTCGCGGTGAGCGATACCACGATTGCATCATCGATCACCGTGTAGCTCACATCGCTGGACTGTGCCCGTCCGTCTTTGCGCAGGGTGATCAACACCGCATGCTTGCGAGCCGAAGCCCATTCCACTGCCTGGTCCAGGGTGATTGCCACGACCGCAGCCTAAAGCCGCCCCGATAACGAACGGGTGCCCGGAGGCTGCGCAGATCGTTATCCGGATGTGCAACGGTGCCAGGCACTGTCGCATGTAGAGCCATTTAGAGCAGGATGTTGGCCATGGCTTCGATGCCGGCGGCGAAGGTGGTGCGTTGATCAGCCGAGAGCGTGGCGTAGTGGGCGGCAGACATTTTGTCGGTGGCACTATCGGCAGCAGCCAGATTGGCGCGGTCGTCGTCGGTGATCGTCAGGTCGTCGGGCCAGCCGAAGGTGGCGACGTCGCCAGGGCGTCGGATTGCATGAGCGGCCGCCGGGTGCACACCCGCAGCGATCACTGCCGCCAGGTGGGCGCTGCCGCGAAGCTCGCGGTGCACGACTGCGAGCTGCATAGCCCGGCCCGGCAGATCGTCGGGAAGTGGCTCGGCGGCGATTCCCGCGTACAGCGGCAAGGCTGCTGGGCTGACGTCGGCCACGACCTGTTCGGCGGCTGCACAGAACTCGGCCAGGCCGGCCATGTCGTCGAGCTTGCCGCGGCCGATGTCGGCGTTGCACTCGAGCGCCACGCGAGCTGCTTCGCGAGGTGCGACCGAATCCTTGGACGAGTTCCACAGCTTTTCCACCACCGCGGGTGCAAAGTAGCCGAACGCCGCGGTCACAACGGGCGCTTCGACGTCGCCGAGCACGCCAGCTCGACCGAAAAGGTAGAACCTCATGCCGTCGAGCCCGAGCGATTCCTTGCCTTTGGCAATGGTGTCTGGGTTGAAGTAGTACAGCGCGCCCAGTGCGTTGATGGGGGCAGCGGTTGCACTCACGAGTTCTTCGGGGGTCATGGCGGGATCCTGGTTTCCTAGTTGGCGGGTGGGTCGGCGATGAATACGGGGATCTCGCGGTCGCCCGCCTTTTCTCGATACTCGGCGTAGGGCGGGAACACGGAAATACCGCGCTCGTACCAGGTGGCCCGTTCGTCGCCGGTCGCCAATCGGGCTTGGGTCTCCCATGGCTCGGGCCCGTCTTGGACCAGCACGGTCGGGTTGGCCACCAGGTTGTGATACCAGCCCGGGTGAGCAGGCGCGCCGCCCTTGGAGGCGATCAGCGCATAGCTGCCTTCGTGCTCGACTCGCATCAGTGGCACCTTGCGCACCAAGCCACTCTTGTGACCGATCGTCGTCATCACGATGATCGGGATGCCGGTGTCGCGAAGGGTGTTGGCCTCGGTGCCACCCGAAGCCTCGTATGCCTCGACTTGCTCCGCGACCCAGTCCCAGGTCGACGCGCCGTACTCTCCATCAAAGTCCATGTGGGTAACGGTAGGCCACGTGTGAAACAGAACCCAATGGGAAGTCGACCGCACCGTAGAAGGGTGAGCCAGAGCAAGCCAATCTGTGGTCAGTGTGGTTTGTGCGGGAGGTGTTCACGGTGTGGGTGATTTCGCGACATTGCTCGCAAATGATCCACGTCTCAGCTGTTTGGGTTCCGTACAGTCACCGCAGTGACCTTGGAATGGGCGCTGGCCATAGGACCGGGCCATCGGCGAGAACAAGCTGATGATCCGATCATCTCGAACGCCGCGACTTTCGGCATCTCACTTGATGCCGTGACCGAGTACCGAATCGCTCACCTGCGCGGCGATCTCGACGACGCCCAGGTGGCCACGATTGCCGACCGCCTGCTGGTCGACCCGGTGCACGGCTGGTTCAAGCCAGCATCTGAGCTGACCCACGACGAGGCGACGGTCATCGAGACCGGGCTTCGCCCTGGCGTGACCGATCGCGAAGGCGCTGAACTCGTGCGGGCGAGCGCCCAGATCGGCCACGCCGTCGATGCCGCCACCGTCGGACGCCGCTGGGTGATCGAGGCATCGCCTGCCCTTACTGCGGATCAGGTCGATCAACTGGCCCACCGAGTGCTGCACAACGACGTCATCGAACGATGGTCCACGGGCGCGAATTCACTGGTCGCCGGTTTCGTCGAAGGCCAACCGGTCACGCCGCCGACTGAGGTGCTCGCCGTCGTCGATGCCTCCGACACCGACTTGCAGGCAATCACCGACGACCGCCGTCTCGGCCTGAACCTGATCGAAATGCAGGCGGTGCGCACGCACTTCACCGAGCTCGGTCGCAACCCGACCGACGCCGAGATCGAGACGATCGCCCAAACGTGGAGCGAACACTGCGCCCACAAGACCTTCAGCGCCACCATCGATGTCAAGAACGAGGCCGGCCAGGTAGTCGACCAGATCGACGGCCTGCTCAACCAGTTTCTGCGGGCGGCGACCAACACGATCGATGCGCCCTGGGTGCACAGCGCTTTTGTCGACAACGCCGGGCTCGTGCGCTTCGACCACGACTTCGACATTGCGCTCAAGGCCGAAACTCACAACCACCCGTCGGCGCTCGAGCCGTTCGGCGGCGCCAATACGGGTGTGGGCGGCGTTGTTCGCGACATCATCGGCGTATCGGCCAAGCCGATCGCCGTGACCGACATTTTGTGCTTCGGTCCCCCAGATCTCGACCCAGCCGAATTGCCCGACGGCGTACTGCACCCTCGCCGTATTCGGGATGGGGTCATTGCAGGCGTCGGCGACTATGGCAACAAGATCGGCGTTCCCAACGTCGGTGGTGCCATTGTCTATGACCCTGCTTATACGACGACGCCGCTGGTGTTCGCCGGATGCGTGGGCGTTCTGCCCGTCGGTTCGCATCCGACCGAACCCCGGCCCGGCGACGCGATCGTCGTACTGGGTGGTGCCGTTGGGCGCGATGGCGTCGGCGGTGCCACCTTCTCTTCGCAAACCATGCAGGCCGAGACTGCCGACGTAGCCGGAAGCTCCGTGCAAATCGGCGATCCGATCGTGGAAAAGGGCCTGATCGATGTGGTGATGGCTGCACGCGATGCCGGGCTGTACACCGCTATCACCGATTGTGGCGCCGGCGGGTTGAGCTCGTCGATCGGCGAGATGGCCAGCGTGCTCGGCGCCGACATCGACCTCGACTCCGTGCCCCGCAAATACCAGGGCTTGGCCGGTTGGGAAACCTGGCTGAGCGAAGCTCAAGAGCGCATGGTGCTGGCCGCCGGCGATCCTGCGCCCATTCTCGAACTCGCCAAACGGTGGGGGGTCGACTCGTCGGTTGTCGGCACCTTCACCGGCGACGGTCGACTTGTGGTGCGCCAAGGCGGCGAACCCATCGTCGAGCTCGACTGCACCTTCCTGCACGACGGGTGTCCTCGCCACCACCTGACCGCTCATCAGCAATCCGCAACGCCCACACCTCGCGCCGACGAGCCCGTCGACGCCAAGACGGCCACGTTGGCATTGCTGGCGCACCCGACCATTGCCTCAAAGGAAGCCACCATTCGCACCTATGACCACGAGGTCATGGGCGGCACCATGGTGCGTCCCTTTGGCGGACCCCACGGGGATGGCGCAGCCAACGGTGCAGCCACGATTCCGCCGGGCACCAGTGGCGAGCGAGCGATGGCGATCGGTATCGGTGTCAATGCGCTCATTGGTGATCGTGATGCCTATGCCATGGCGTGGCACGTAGCCGACGAGGCCGTGCGTAATGCCGTCATTGCCGGCGCCGATCCCGACGAGCTGTCGCTGCTCGACAACTTCGCCTTCGGCAATCCGAACAATCCCGACACGCTCGGCCAACTGGTCGCCGCCTGCCGTGCTTGCTACGACGCTGCCATCAACTACAACGCCCCGTTCGTCAGCGGCAAAGACAGCCTGTACAACGTGTTCGTACACCCCGACGGCACCGCCGATCCGGTTGCGCCCACGCTGGTGATCACCGCGGTTGGCATCGCCAAGCAGGTCGACAACATCCCGCTGACGGGGGTGGTCGCACCCGGCAATCAGGTGTTCCTGATCGGCCCCGCAGAAGGTGCGCTCGGCGGTTCACATCTCGACCTGGTGATGGGTGTCGACCGTGGCGGCCAGGTGCCACAGCCCGACGAGACCGCCATCAAACGTCATCGCCAACTGGCCGCCGCAATCGCTGCTGGCTTCGTTGCGTCGGCCCACGACCCGAGCGAAGGCGGCATTGCTGTCGCTGCCAGCGAGTGGGCATTCGCCGGGCGACTGGGCCTGGACCTCGAGCTCGCGCCCGACCAGGCAACGCTGTTCGGCGAGGGCCCCGGCCGCTACCTGGTCGAAGTCGCCCCCGACAACGCTGCCCGGTTCGCTGCCCTGGTGCCCAGTGCCCAACCCATCGGCGTCGTCACCGACAGCGTCACCGTCCGCATCGGCGACCTCGCCCTCACCCTCGACGAGATCGAATCCGCATGGAAGACCCAACCATGAGTACTCCTTCCGCCTTTCTGAACCGATCCGACGACTATTGCGCGCAATCGGTGCAGAAACGTGGGGGAGAGACACAATGAGTGCTCCGAAGGTGCTGATTCCGGTGGCGTTGGGCACCAATCGCGACGGTGATCTGGCCGACGCGTTCGAAGCCGCCGGGGCCGAGGCGAGTCGGGTGCCGCTGCAGGCGCTGCGCCAGGGCGAAGCCAAGCTGGCCGACTTCCAGATTCTGGCGGTGCCGGGCGGATTCTCGTATGGAGATGCGCTGGGTGCTGGTCGCCTGTTCGGTCTCGATCTGGTCGGTTGGTTCGGCGATCAGCTTCGCCAAGCGCACGATCGCGAGATGCCGATGCTGGGTGTCTGCAACGGCTTCCAGGCCATTGTTTCGGCTGGCTTGCTTCCCGGCGAAGCCGACAACCGTGGCGTGTTGACCGGCAACGAGCGAGGCACGTTCGAATGTCGCTGGGTCGCCCTGCGCCCCGAGCCCGGCAACAATTCGATCTGGCTGTCCGAACTCGATGAACCCATCCGCTGCCCGGTGGCGCACGCCGAAGGTCGCTTCGTGGCCGCCGATCTCGATGCGGTGCAGCAGCGCAACGGTGTTGCCTTCCGCTACGTCACCAATGATGGAGAGCTTGCGGGCGGCGCCTACCCGGCGAACCCGAATGGATCGGCGGGCGATGTTGCCGGTATCACCGACTCGACCGGCCGCATCCTGGGGCTGATGCCACATCCCGAGAACCACATCTGGCCTCGACAAGACATTCTTCGTGGCCGCCGAACCGGCGGCCAAGCACTACCCATGTTCAATGCCGCTGTTGCCGCGGTCAGGAGCTAACCCATGACAACTCTTCGTGTAGTCAGTGCAGACGGGCACCTGCGATTATGAATTACGTCGATCCGGAGCTCGATTCACCAAAGGAAGAGTGTGGGGTCATCGGCATCTCCACGCCGGGCACCGACGCGGCACAACAAGCGTTCTTCGGCTTGTACGCACTACAGCATCGCGGTCAAGAAGCGGCCGGCATCGCCGTGGCTGATGGCCAGGCTGTACGGCTTCACAAAGACATGGGTCTGGTGTCGCAGGTCTTCGACGCCGGCACGCTCGACCCGCTGGTCGGCGGCCTGGCCATCGGCCACAACCGGTACTCCACCACCGGCTCGAACTCCGAGCGCAATGTGCAGCCCTACGTCATCGAGACCATGCACGGCCCGCTCGGTATTGCTCACAATGGCAACCTGGTCAACGCCGATCATCTTCGCGAGGGCTTGCTCAAGCGAGGCGCCGGACTGTCGAGCTCTAGCGACTCCGAAGTTCTGGCGCTCATGTTGGCGGCGACCGATGGTGAAAGCTGGGAGCATCGCCTGTCGCAGGTTATGGGGCAGTGGAAGGGCGCCTTCAGCCTGGTCATTCTCAGTGGTACCAAGGTGATTGGCTGTCGGGATCCATGGGGGTTTCGCCCGCTGTCGATGGGGCGCCTACCCAGCGGCGGATACGCCCTGGCGTCGGAAACCGGAGCCCTGCGCACGCTCGGCTGCGACCACATTCGCGAGATCGAGCCGGGCGAGATCGTGGTGCTGCAAGGTCAGATGGCTCGCAGCATGCGTGGCGTCGAGCCTTCGCCCCGCCAAGCACGATGCACGTTCGAACAGATCTACTTCAGCCGTCCCGATGCCATCTGGGACGCCATGTCGGTGCATCAGGTGCGCCAGCGTTTCGGTGCCGCAGTTGCGGCCGAGCATCCGGTCGAGGCCGACGTGGTCATCCCGGTGCCAGACAGCTCACTTCCCGCCGCCATCGGCTATGCCAAGCACACCGGCATTCCCTACAACGAAGGGTTCGTCAAGAACCGCTACATCGGCCGCACGTTCATCGAACCGACCGACCAGCTTCGTCGCCAAGGCGTGGCCCTCAAGTTCAACACGCTGCGCGAGAACATCGAAGGCAAACGGGTCGTGGTGGTCGACGATTCGATCGTACGAGGCACCACCAGTGGCCCGCTGGTCAAGATGATCCGCGAAGCCGGAGCGCTCGAAGTCCACATGCGGGTCACGTGTCCTCCAATAGCGCACCCGTGCTTCTTCGGCGTCGACATGGGCACGCACGAGGAACTCATTGCGCACCATTTGAGCATCGACGAGATCGCCGCCCATATCGGCGCCGATTCGCTGGGCTACCTGAGCGTGCCCGCCATGATGGACGCACTCGGACGCCAAGACGGCTACTGCAACGCATGCTTCACGGGCGACTATCCGATCCCCGTGCAGCTCAAGCTGCCGACCACGGCCAAGAAGCGCTTCGATGGCGTGCTCGCCTGATGCAAGCCCGAATCGCACGTCAAACATATGCAATGGTGCCAGGCACCGTTGCCTATTCGATGGTGGTGGTGGCTGGCGTTGGCCGGCCGGGCGGGCGATGACATGAACGTGCTTTTGATCGGGTCGGGTGGACGCGAGCATGCGCTGGCGCAGACTTTGTTGCGGAGCCCGGGGCTGACGTCACTTGCTGTTGCGCCGGGCAATGCCGGTACCGAAGCCAACAACATTGCACTCGACGTTGCCGACAACGATGCGGTCGTGAAGTACTGCTCGGCCAACGCAATCGACCTGGTCGTCGTTGGTCCCGAGGTGCCGCTGGTCGCCGGGGTCGCCGACGCACTCGCTGCAGCCGAAATAGCCTGCTTCGGACCATCGCAGGCTGCCGCCCAGCTCGAAGGCTCCAAGTCCTTCACCCGTGCCTTTGCCGAACGCTGCGGGATTCCGTCGCCAGCATCGAAGACGTTCGACACCTGCGCCGACGCCATTGCCTGGTTCGACGAGCAGCCATTCGACGTGGTCGTGAAGGCCGACGGCTTGGCTGCCGGCAAGGGAGTGATCATCCCCGAGGGTCGCGACGAAACCGTGCAGGCCATCGTCGACATGATCGACGGGGGAGTGCTAGGTGATTCCGGGTCCACCATCGTGCTCGAGGAAGCCATGACCGGAGAAGAACTCAGCTTGTTCGGCGTGAGCGATGGGTCGACAGTCGTTGCGTTGGCGACCGCACAAGACCACAAGCGCGTCGGCGATGGCGACACCGGACCCAATACCGGCGGCATGGGAGCGTTCAGCCCGGTGCCCGGCATCGATGCCGAGCGCCAAGCCGAGCTGGCATCGCTGTTTCTCCAACCAGCCATCGATGGCATGGCCGCGGCGGGAACACCCTATGTCGGCGTGCTCTTCGCCGGCATCATGTTGACGCCCGAAGGCCCCAAGCTGGTCGAGTACAACTGTCGCTTCGGTGACCCCGAAGCCGAAGTGATCTTGCCCATGCTGCAGTCCGATGGTCTCGAATTGATGGCCGCTGCGGCCAATGGCACCCTCGATCATGTCGAGATCGACATGCGCAGCGGCGTCGCCGCCACCGTGGTGGTCTGCGCGCAGGGCTATCCCGCTTCGCCCGAAAAAGGCATCGCCGTGCCCGACCTCGGCTGTACCGACGATGTCTGCACCTTCTACGCCGGCACCGTGCGCAACGACCAGGGCCACCTGGTGTCGAGCGGCGGCCGAGTCCTGTCGGTAACCGGCATGGGCGACGACCTGGACACGGCGCTTGCTAGTTCCTACCGCCTGGTCGACCAGATCACCGGCAACGGACTTTTCGCACGCAGCGACATTGGCTGGCGCCACTCGTCTGTCCGCTCCAGCAAACCCACCGCACCCACCGAGAACTGGAGGCACGCATGAGCGATGCCTATGAAGCAGCTGGCGTCTCGTTGACGTCGGGAGCCGAGACGATCGAACGAATCTCCGATGCGGTCAAGAGCACCCACGACGAGCGTGTGGTGTCTGGCATCGGTGGATTCGGCGGCGTATTCGACCTGGCTTCACTCGCCGGGATCGAGGATCCGCTCATAGTGGCCAGCACCGATGGCGTCGGCACCAAGACCAAGCTCAGCGCAGCCATGGACCTGTGGGAAGGTGCCGGTGGCGACATCGTGAACCACGGCATCAACGACGTTCTAGTGCAAGGCGCAGTGCCGCTCTTCTTCTTGGACACGGTCGCAGCGCAGCGTCTGGAACCCGAGATCGTCGGGCGCATCGTCGAAGGCATGGCTGCGGCCTGTCGCGAATCGAACTGCATTCTGCTCGGGGGTGAGACCGCCGAGATGCCGGGGGTGTTCACCGACGGATCGGTCGACATCGCCGGCACCATGGTCGGCGCGGTGTCGCGGTCGAAACTGCTACCCAAGGCTGGCATCCGAGCCGGCTACGCACTGGTCGGCGTCGCTAGCAGCGGCCTGCACACCAACGGCTACAGCCTGGCTCGCCAAGTCGTGGGCGACACCTCGTTGACCGAACCGCTGCCCGGCGGCGATGGCGAATCGATCGGTGCTGCACTGTGCGCAACGCATCGCAGCTATCACGGGTTGCTCGCCGACGTGATCGAGCAGGATCTGCTCATGGCAATGGCCCACATCACCGGCGGCGGCATGCAGGACAATCTGCCGCGCGTGCTACCGGCCGATGTCGGCGCGGTGGTCGACGTCAGCGCATGGCCTCGTCCGCCACTCTTTGACTGGCTGATAGAGGGTGCGGATCTCGACATCGCCGATGCTCACCAGATATTCAACTGTGGCATCGGCATGGTGCTCGTCGTGCATCAGGAACAGGTGGCTGCGGTGCAGGCGGCAATCCACGAGCCGACCTGGATCATCGGGGAAACCGTGACCCACGACGGATCGTCTGACCGGGTCACGCTGATCAATATCTAGTCCATGAACGCCGATGCAACCGCTGCGAAGTCAGACGTGCCTCGCGGTCGCATCGTGGTGCTGGCATCGGGCAGCGGCACGAACTGCCAAGCGCTCATCGATGCCTGCGCGACCGGAGATCTCCACGCCAGCGTGGTGGCGGTCATCACCAACCGCGCCACTTCGGGCGTCGTGGATCGAGCCCGCGCCGCTGGAATTGCCTGTCACGTGGTCGACCATGCTGGTAGTGACACCGAGGTACGACGAGCCGCCGATGACCGCCTGATCGAAACGATCGCCGCATGCACGCCCGACGTGGTGGTGCTGGCCGGATGGATGCGCATCTTGGGTGCCCAGGTTGGAGCGGCCTTTCCCATGATCAACCTGCATCCAGCAAAGCCGGGCGAGTTTGCCGGCACCCGAGCGATCGAGCGCGCGTTCAAAGCATGGCAGGCAGGCGACATCGTCGAGTCAGGCGTGATGGTGCATTGGGTTCCAGACGAAGGCGTCGACGTAGGTCCGGTGATTCTGACCGAAGCCGTGCCACTTCGAACTGGTGATCTGCTCGATGTCTTTGCCGATCGCATGCATGCAACCGAACACCGGCTCATCGTCGAGGGCACCGCCATAGCGCTCGATGAGATTCGAGCCGACACCGGCTGAAACGGTCGATCCGTCAGCCAGCGGAGCTTTGGCTCAATGGCGGCTCGAAGTGCCGTTCACACCCATGGACAACCCGGTGATTGCGGCTCTGGGTCCTAGGAACCAGGTAGCGCTGTTCAGAGTGAATGATCGTCGCAATCGCGTGATGTTCACGGGGGATAAAAGTGGCCAATGTTGTCAACGATTTACTGGCGTTCATCCCCGATTTGGGTGCCGTGAGACAAAAGTCGTGAGTCGTTTTGCTCAAGTCGGTGCCCTTGCGGCCGATACGAATTGTGTGACTTCCTCTGCGATTGTCGTCCGCCATAGGGCGGCTACCAACAATTCGCCGGCGCCTAACGGCGCCAGGCGAGCCGGCCTTCTGGCAGCAACTCGCCGCATGACGGTCTACATTCTTGCGGCGTTACCAGTGTGCGTTGTCGCATCGAGCCTGGCGCTGCTAGTTCGCATGCAGAACTGGTCGCCGATGGTCCTCCTGGGCGCCTGCGTGGTGGTAGCGCTGTTGTGCGTAGCCACCGCGGAAGTCTGGCGCCGCCTCGGCCAACTCTCCGATCTGACCGCACTCAACGAAGAACTCCGCTACCGAGCCACCCACGACCTGCTGATGCAGATACCCAACTGCGAGCTCCTCCGCACGGAAATGACGCAGTCGCTCGAGGCATGCGGAAGCAAGGCCGGTGGAGTTGGACTTTTGTTTCTGGATCTCGATCGATTCAAGTTCGTGAACGATTCGTTGGGCCATTCAGCAGGCGACGAGCTGCTGAAGGCTGTCGGCCTGCGCATCCAACGAGCACTTCGCGACGAGAACGCCGTTCTGGCCAGAGTGGGCGGCGACGAGCTCGTGGTGCTGCTGCGCACGTTGGAGTCCGCCGATCACCTGGAACGAGTGGCCGAGCGTGTGCTCGCCAAGTTCGTCGACCCCTTCGTAATCGACGGCGTCAGGCTCAAGATCAGCACCAGCATCGGCATGGCAGTATCGGTCGAAGGAGAAACTGCCGATGAGCTGTATCGCCATGCCGACGCCGCCCTGTACGAAGCCAAAGAGCGGGGCCGAGGTCGGGCGACGATGGCCGATGTCGACCTACGCAGAAAGCGAGATGCTCGGGTCCGAACAGAACTGGCACTGCGAGAAGCGCTCGCCGACGAGCAGATCGCAGCCTGGTTTCACACAGAGGTCCCAAGGTCTCCGGCGAGATCAGTGCCGCCGAAGCCCTAGCGCGGCGTCGAACCAACGGAGTTCGCTCGCACCACAAATACGATCGTGGCCGCCGAAGGGGTGGAATCACCTCGCCAGGCCTAACTTCTGACCAAGATCCAGAGGAAGTGGCGTCAGCCGTTTTGGGGTGGTCTTGGCAGACTGATGAGATGACGTCGACGACCGAGCGCGCTCTACTGGTGAGCCGGCCGTCGCGTGCCGATGTTGCCGTCGAACTCAGCGTGGTGATTCCGGCGTTCAACGAAGCGTTTCGACTTCCTGCTGTACTCGATGCGTTGCGCAACTTTGTCGACTCGACGAGCACCGAGATCATCGTCGTCGATGACGGCAGCACCGACGGCACTGCGACCGCTGCTCGTCGAGCTGGCCACTGGGCGAAGCATCTGGTCGTACTCGAACACGGTGTCAATCGCGGCAAGGGCGCAGCGGTGAGAACCGGTGTCGCGTCTGCTCGAGGCGGCGTGATCGCTTTCGTCGACGCCGACAACGCCACCGACCTGAGCGCCTTGGCTCCCATGATTGCCGCACTCGGTCCCAACGTGGCTGCGGTTTTCGGCTCGCGACATGCACCCGGTTCGAGCGTCACCGGCGCTCCCGCTATTCGTGGGCTGATGGGCCGAGTGTTCAACCATGTCGTACAAGCTGCGGCCGGCACTAGCATTCGAGACACCCAGTGCGGTGCCAAGGTGTTCAGAGCGCCTGCGGCCCGGTTGGCCTTTGCCGACACGGCAGTCGACGGGTTTGCCTTCGACGTCGAGATCCTTCGCCGCTTATTGGCCATGGGCTTGGGCGTGATCGAATATCCCGTGACCTGGCACTACGTCCACGGCACCAAGATTCGCCTCACGACACCGCTGAAAATGCTCGGTGACATCGCCCGCATCCGACTGTCGAAGCAGGCAGGCACCCCGCCGCACATCGACACCATCTATGCCAGCGAGCTTGCTGCAACGACCAGTGTTCTCGGCGGCGTCGCCACGCCGCTCGAAGGGCAACCAGTACGCATTGCCGTGCCCTTCGATGGTCTTGCATCAATCCAAGCAGTGCTCCACGAACTCGGGCTGCCCAGCGAACCGCAAAAGTCGAAGAACTGGGCCGACCTGGTTTCCTAGTCGATCACTTCTCTCTAGATTCGCTCATATGACCAGCTGACAGGCACGTCGGCGTCGTAGGGCATGGTTCCGTGGAAGGTCCGCGGGTCGCCGTCGAACACCAGCGGCAGGAAGTGCTTGTCTCCCGGCCACATCGGATAGCGGTCTGCATCGGCGCCGCCTTCGCACGCCGTGAGCAGGGCTGACCGGTCAGCCCACTCCAGGCTGCCTTCATCATTTGCCGATGCACATTCACCCGTCCATGCGGTCATGAGAAACACGAAGACCAGCCACTGCTCGCGCTTCGGGCCGAAATCACTGAATGTCACCGTGCCGCGCAGCGACATCTCGGTCGCCACGATGCCGGCTTCTTCGTGCAGCTCGCGGCGCACGCTCGACGCAATGTCCTCGTCGACCTCGACCTTGCCGCCGAGCCCGTTTACCTTGCCGTAGTGATCGTCGTCGGGCCGGGCGTTGCGCCGGATGATCAGTACCTGGTCCTGTTCGGTGTCGAGCACGTAGGCAAGCGTGCCGACCACCGGAGTGAAGCGCATGTCGCACTTTATGCCGCCTTGGTTGCGCACCAGCGAGTGGAACCGACGCCCAAGTCGAGTTCCGGACCCATCCGAAGCAAAAGGGACCGAAGGAAGCGAGCTCATCGAACGAGCGGCAGCGGGAGAGATGCCCGAGGTTCCGATCTGGATCGAACGCCGCTTCGCCGAGCTCGGACGCGATCCCAACGAATGGCGCGAAGGCTGACGCCCCCGATCACTGTCGATCAATTCATGCAGCCGTAGATACGGCCCGCGCTACGGTTTCGACTCCGATGACTTCGCCCTCGACCCACCGAAGAGATTCTGTAGCTCTGGGCGCTGCGGTCGGGCTGGTGGCTATCACCTTTGGTGTGCTGGCATCGACCGCGGGACTGTCGCTGGCCAAAGCAATGGCCATGTCCATGCTCGTCTTCACCGGTGCGTCGCAGTTCGCCGCGGTTGGTGTCATCAGCAGCGGTGGTTCCCCGGTATCGGCGGTTGGTGGTGCCCTGCTGCTTGCGGCCCGCAACTCGCTCTATGGCATGCGGCTCAGCGAACGGCTTGCTCGACAAGGCTGGAAGCGCATTCCCGGCGCCCAGTTCGTGATCGACGAAACCACTGCCATGTCGGTGGCTCAGGACAACGAGGAAGCCGCGACCGAAGCGTTCTGGTGGACGGGTATTGCGCTGTTCACGTTCTGGAACCTGGGCACCCTCGTCGGCGTGCTGGTAGGCGACGCCATTGGCGACCCCGAGGTCTACGGCCTCGACGCCGCCTTCCCGGCGTCGTTCGTGGCGCTGCTCGGTCCTCACCTGTCGACGGCGCCGGGTCGAGTCGCCGGGCTCGTTGGTGCATCGATCGCCATCGTGGCCGTGCCGTTCACACCCGCAGGTGCGCCCATCCTGCTGGCGGCTCTCGCCATCATTCCAGCGCTGCTGATGCCGATCGCCGTCGAGATGACCGACCCGACCGGGACTCCTGTCGAGGGTCGACCATGAGCTGGACGGCGATCCTGGTGTTGGCCGCAGGTGCGTATGGCTTCAAACTGGCAGGCGTGCTGGTGGGCACCCGCATCGAACATCCACTGCTGCGTCGTTCGGTGTCGCTGATTCCACCGGCGCTGTTCTGTGCACTGATCGCGCTACAGACCTTCGAAAAAGACACCACGCTGGTGCTCGACGCTCGAGTTGTCGGCTTGGGAGTTGCCCTGATCGCGACCTGGCGCAAAGTGCCATTCATCGGCGTGATCGTGCTGGCCATGGCCGCCACTGCAGCTGCCCGAGCCATGGGCTGACCTGCTGGCGCCGCACCAGTGGCCTTTGGTGTTTCTGTAGATGCTGTGGTTGTTGGCGTGGAGTTGGCGGTGGCAGCTGCGGCATGAGAGTCCCGATTCGCAATCACCCCGAGGCCAGAGAGTCGAGGGACAGCTGGAGCGTCTGACAGTCCCCACGATGGTGGCTCATCGCAACAGCCTGGCCGGCCGAGCAGCTGATCGGTCTACGCAACAGTGCCCCGGCGGTAGGGTCCGGGAATGGCAATGAGCATTGACCGTGTCGGCGTCGAACTGTGGCCGGGCGCCGAGTCGATGGGATACGAGCTGACCTCGGAGCTGGTGTCGATCACGATCGCTGATCTGGGCGCACACCTGGCGTCGGTGATCTTGCGAACCGGCGACGACGACGAGCTGCAGATCAGCGTCGCCTACCCGCCGGACGCCACCAGCAGCAGCGGTTCCCACGGCGCTTCTATCGGCCGCTACGCCAACCGCATTGCCGGCGCCCGCTTCGAACTCGACGGCGTCGAGCACCAGCTCGTACCCAACGAGGGTCCGAATCAGTTGCACGGCGGCCCGGTGGGATTCAAGGCCTACGCCTGGTCCGCCAGCGCCGAAGTCGACCGTGACACCGGACGGGTAGTGCTGCGTCACAAGAGCAAAGCCGGCGACATGGGTTTCCCCGCTAAGGCGATCGCGACTGCCACCTTCGAGCTGACCGGTAGTCGGCTGTCGATCGACTACCGGGCGACCGTCGACGCACCGACCCCGGTGAATCTGACGAACCATGCGTACTGGAACCTGGCGGGTGAGGGCACGCTCGACGGTCACGAGCTGACCGTGGCCGCGCCTGCCTATGTCGAGGTCGACGAAGCCGGCATCCCGGTGCCGGGACCACCCGCCCAAGTCGGCGGCACACGTTTCAACTGCAACGACGGTCGCTCGCTGGCCAGCGTGGTGGAAGCGGGGGGCTACGACCACTGCTTCGTCGTCGACCAAGCCGCAGAAAGACAGGCATCACTGCGTCATGAATCCGGACGACGCATCGACCTGACCACCAATCAGACAGGCGTGCAGGTCTATACCGGACAGCACCTGGATCCGCACCGACGCGGCGTCGCCTTGGAACCACAGTGCTTGCCCGACACCCCGAACCGCCCTGACTTCGGCGACTGCACGATCCGCCCCGGCGAGGAGTACCACTCGACCACCACCTACACCTTCACCTTCGACGAAGAATGAGGTCGAAGCGACGCATAGAGTTTTGACGCATAGAGGAGAACCAGCCGGCGGCAAGCTCCGGAGCCTCCACGCCGATGATCCCGCTCTTGTTCGCAAGCAACCCGGGGTTGACACGTACGGGCCCAGGTCGACGTGCAGCACGTCGACATTCTTCGATGCGGCTCAACCGTTGAACTCTCGGCGTCGATTGCCAGTCGAATTCCGCTGGGGGTTCGGTGGCGACTGGTTAGGGTCTGGCGGTGACCGCTCAGCGCACCAAGATGCTTTCGGGCGCGACCGCCGACAACGAGGGTGACTTCGCTGCGCAGGACTGGGCGCTGTTCTTCGGTATCTCGCTGATCTGGGGAGCCTCGTTCCTGCTCATGGCCGAAGCGCTCGAAGCATTCACGCCCGGCATCGTCACTCTCGGGCGAGCCAGCCTGGGTGCACTCGTCATGGTCACCATGCGCCGTGTCTTGCGCCCGGGGCAACGCATCGAACCGCAGGATCGCATGTCGGTTGCCGTGCTCGGGCTGGTGTGGGTGGCACTGCCATTCACGCTGTTTCCCATCGCACAGCAGTGGATCAATTCGGCGGTGACCGGCCTGTTGAACGGCGCCACGCCGGTGCTGGTGGCGCTGGTGTCGATCTTCTTCGTGCGGATTGCGCCCAAGGGCACCCAGCTCGTCGGTTTGGTGCTTGGTTTCGCCGGAATCTTGCTGATCTCGCTCGGTTCGGCCGGTCAGGGGTCGTCGCAGACCAAGGGCGTACTGCTCGTATTGCTGGCCACGGTCTGCTACGGCTTCGCGCTGAACATGGCTTCGCCGCTGCAGGCGAAGTACGGCGGCATCGTGCTCATGGCCAACGTGCTCACTGTGGCGACGGTGCTCACGATTCCCTATGCCCTGATCGACCTTGGCGACAACGAATGGCAGACCTCGTCGGTGCTTGCATTGCTCACGGTCGGCGCGGTCGGTACCGGCCTTGCGTACTGGATGATGAGCTCGCTCGTGGGCCGAGTCGGTTCGATTCGCGCCAGTTTCATCACCTATCTGATCCCCGTGGTCTCGCTGGCGCTCGGCGTATGGCTGCGAGATGACCAGATCACCAGCATGGCGCTTATCGGTGCACCCATCACCATCGTCGGCGCCTTCCTGGCCAGCCGCCGTTCTCGCTGACCAATCTCGACACCCCGAGGTGTCGAGAATTCGGGTGGACGCGATGATCGGCTGTTCTTTTGGCTGGTGGCGTGAAGTGGCGTGGGCGACCTGTGTGAGAATGAGACATGGCAGAAGACACCGTTACCCATGACCTGATCGTGATCGGGGCGACCGCTGGCGGGCTCTCCGCTGCCGAGGCTGCGAGTCGCGCCGGCATCCAAGAGGTGTTCATCCTGAGTCGCGGCGACTCGGTACTCATGCCCGAAGTCCTGAGCCGCAGCGACCTGGGCATTGCGTACGGCGAGCGAGTCACGCTGGTCGACATCGACGACGACGGCATGGTCATCGTCGAGAGCAACCGCAGGCGCCGCAAAGCTCGGGCTGTCATCATCGGCGAGCGCACGTACCTCCACGAATCGACCCCGCCCATCGAGGTCGCCGCCAATGAACGTGTCACCGTCGACAATCCGCCCGCAAGCGCGGGCGATGCCGACGTGATGGTGATCGGCGTATCCGACCATGCGGTCGAAGTGAGCGCCCAACTGGCCGCCGCTGGCGCCAACGTCGTACTCGCCGCCGATGGCCTCGAACCGGCGCGGCTGTCGCCTGTTGCCGGCGAGATGCTGGCCACGCTCGAACGCGAACGTCGCGCCACGGTGCTCTACCGCTCGACCCCCAACGCCATTGGCGAACGCAACGGTTATCCGATGGCGTACTTCGCCGACCGTCGCACGCCTGACCTCGAGTTCGATCACATCGTCTTTGCCAGTAGCCGAGCCCCCGCCGATCTCGTTGCACTCGGTGTCACCGACGCCGCCAAGGCGTCCGACGCCGTCTGGCTGTTCTCGGGAAAGGCCGAAGAGATCGACATGCACGGCGCCTTCGGCCCCGATCTGTGGCCGTCGGTGGCGGCTGCTCGCTTCCCCGATGCTGTCGTGGAGCCCTACGGCGTGCGGTCGTGGAGTCGAGACACCACCTTGGCCGACGAACTCGCCGACCACTACTACAACGCCACCATCACCTTGTTCGAGCCCACCCACTCGGACCTGTGGCGACTCAAGGTGCGGCCTGATCTGGGAGATACTTCGCACCTGCCCGGTCAATATGCAACGCTCGGCCTGGGCTACTGGGAACCACGCATCGACGATGCAACCGACGTTGGCCTCGACGACAAATGGCTCAAGATGATCCGCCGCTCCTACTCGATCTCGAGCCCCATGTTCGACGACAATGGCTACCTGTCAGATTACGCAGCTGGAGATGAACTCGAGTTCTACATCGTGCTCGTTGCTCCTACCGAAGACAATGTCCCCGGACTCACGCCGCGCCTGGCGCTCAAGCGACCGGGCGATCGCATCTTCCTGGGGTCCAAGGTTGCCGGCCGCTACACGCTGGCCCCCGTGGTCGACCCGGCGCGCACGTGCGTGTTCTTCTCGACCGGTACCGGCGAAGCGCCCCACAACGCCATGGTCACCGAACTCCTGCGCAAGGGTCATCACGGGCCCATGGTGTCTGCGGTGACCGTGCGCCAGTGGGCCGACCTGGGGTATCGCAGCGAGCACGAGAAGCTCGATGCCCGCTATGGCAACTATCACTACCTGCCACTGCCCACCCGAGAGCCCGACTTCCCCAAGACGTATCTGCAGGATGTCATCACCAAGGACATGCTGGCTTCACACTGCGGAATCGAGCTGGATCCCGACACCACCGATGTGTTCCTCTGTGGCAATCCATCGATGATCGGGCTGCCCGAAGGTGACCCCGAAAAATGGCCCGAAGTCACCGGCGTGGTCGAGCTGTTGACCGAGCGAGGATTCAAGCTCGACCGCCGCGGTGACCCCGGCAATATTCACTTCGAGGAATACTGGTAGACGCCGTGACCCCGGCGATCAACACAGATAGCGTGCAGGTGTGGCCGTAGCCGACATCGATACCAACAGCACCGCCGACCAAGGCGATCAACCCGAACGGCTCTTCAGTCAGTCGATCCTGATCTCGGCGATCCGCTGCCTGTTGACCTACGTGTTGTTCCCGTTCGTCTTCCCCATCATCGGTATCACCTCGGGCATCGGCTCGGGCATTGGCCTGGTCGTGGGCACGATCGCCATCGTCGCCAACGTTTTCAGCATCCGGCGATTCCACAAGGCCGATCACAAATACAAGTGGCCCGTCAGTGCACTCAACGTCGGCATCATCGTGCTCCTCGTCATCCTGGTGATCCTCGACGCCACCGATCTCTTCAGCTGACCCTTGTCAACGTTTGGCGGGTAGGTCCACGGGAGCGGGTCTGACGTCGCTGAAGCGGTCCACCGCGCGTAGCGCAGGGAAGGCGAACCAGCCGACGACCACCACGACCAACGTGCCGACGCCGCCAACGACGACGGCGGGCGCAAGGCCCCACCATGCTGCGGTCTCGCCCGACTCGTAGGCGCCGAGTTCGTTCGAGCCACCGATGAACACGTTCTCAACGGCCAACACCCGGCCCCGCATCGACTCGGGTGTCGCCAGTGGAACCACGCTGGCGCGAATGAACACGCTGACCTGATCGGCAGCACTCAATATGGCCACCGCGATGGCGGCGACCACGAAGCTACGCGTCAATCCCAGCGCAATGGTCGCCAGGCCGAAGATGGCGATGGTGGCGAACAGGGTTGGCCCGGCACGGCGGGTGAGTGGCCGGATCGACAAGACCAGCGCAGCGAGCGCCGCGGCGGCTGCCGTTGCCGCCCGCAACAAGCCGACACCTAGGTCGACATCTTCGATACCGAGCCGTTTGTCGACGATCGCCGGAAGCAACGCCACCGCGCCACCGAACAGCACGGCGAACAGATCCAGCGAGATGGCGCCGAAGATGATCTGGCTGCGACGGATAAAACGCAGGCCTTCGATCGCGTCACGTATGGCCTGTCGGGGTCCGGCGACCGAATCGAGTTTGGCGGTAGCCGGCTTGGAGATTCTGGACAGCGCCACCAGTGCCAACACCTGGGCGACCACGATCAGCACGTAGGGCAGAACGGTTGACACCTTGTTGGCGAACGCACCCGCCAGTGGCCCGATGATCAGCGCGATCTGGAAGGTGAGTGATCGCAGGGCAATGATGCGCTCGAGCGCACCCTCGGGCGCCAGGTCAATCGGCAGCGCCCGGCTGGCGGGAGTACCCACCGCACGGCCTACACCGTTCACCGCCAGCAACAGAAAGATCGGCGCCACGCTTGTCGGATCCGTGGCGGCATAGGCCATCAGACCGAACGTCGCAGTAATCGTGATGAGAACGCCGGCGCCGAAGACATGGCGGCGGTCGAACCGGTCGGCGATCGTGCCGGTGAAGGGTGACAGCAACAGAATGGGCACGAATTGCGCCAGCCCGACCAGGCCCAGGTCACGCTCGCTCTCGGTGATCTCGAACACCTGCAGGCCGATGATCGTGGCCAGCATGGAAAACGCAAAGGCACTGCTGGCCAGCGAAGCCAGCAGCAGTTTGACCTCGTACGGGACCTTGACCTGCTCGCTCACCGCCCGAGGCTAATTCGTGCCCCCGCCAAGCGCCGCATCTTCATTGAGCTGGCTGCCTACTACCTCCGACTCAACCCGCATTGCTGCTGAGCCGTGTGGTCAGATGCGAGGTGGGAAGAACCCGTCGGGGATGCTGATGTCGTCGGGGGACAGGTCGGCGATGCCGGACTTTCCCATGCCGAGCAATGTTGCGTCCATGCCACTACGCAAGATGTCGAGCACGTTCTCGACACCGGCTTGACCATTGGCAGCCAAGCCCCACAGGTAAGCGCGTCCGATCATGACGGCCTCGGCGCCGAACGCCAGCGCTTTGACCACGTCGGAACCGCGGCGAATGCCGCCGTCCATGATCACCTGGATCTCGCTGCCGACCGCGTCGACGATCTCGGGCAGCACGCGGATGGGAGCCGGTGAGCTGTCGATGTTGTTGCCGCCGTGGTTCGACACCGATATGGCAGTGGCGCCGGCCTGCACGGCCCGCTTGGCCTCGTCGGGTCGACCAATGCCCTTGACCATGAACTGACCGCCCCACTCTTCGATGAGTCCGGCGATGTCGTCCCAGCTCGGCGGCGGGGTGCCCATCCAGGTGCCATAGGCCTCGAAGAATCCCGGCACCGGCGCGCCGCCAGTCGGGAAGTTCGGCACACCCAGGTCGGGAAGCTGTTTGGTCTTCAACCAGCTCATGAGCCACTGTGGCCGAGTGAGCACATCGGGGGCGTGCTCGATGGCGGTCTTCAGGTCGATCTTTTCGGGGATGGAAGGGCTGCCCCAGTCGCGTCCATGTGAGAACGACCAGTCGAGCGTCAAGATCATGCCCGACACCCCTGCGTTGCGAGCCCGTTCCATACGGGCACTCATGCTGTCTCGGTCGCCAGCCCAATAGATCTGGAAGAACGTCTGCGGGTTTTCGGCGACCACATCTTCGAGGGGTTTGCTGCCAAACGAGCTCAGCCCCATGGGCACGCCCCGAGCCGCGGTGGCTCGCGCCACGGCGACTTCGCCCTCGGGATGCACGGCTTGCACCCCGGTCGGCGAGATCATGACCGGCATCGACGCCGCCTGGCCCATGATGGTGGTTGCCATCTCTCGGTGCGCATGTTGGCCGGCCGCGACCGGCCTGAGCCCGAGCTCATCGAAGGCAGACAGATTGTCGTCTCGCGAAATGCCGGCTTCGGCCCCAGCCACAATCGCTCCGTACACCGAGCGAGGAAGTCGCTTCTTGGAACGAGCCTTGGCGACGGCAACAGTTTCAAACCAGGGATTAGCCACGGGGAAAGCCTAGGGGTCGGGCGAGCGGTACCGTGAGCCCGGTGCAGTTGGGGAAGCAGGCATGGCCACAGGTCGACCGGTCGACCACGCTGTTGATCCCGTTGGGATCCACCGAGCAGCACGGCCCACACCTGCCGATGGACACCGACGCACGCATCGCCGAAGCAGTCGCCTGGGGCGTTGCTACTCAGACGCCGAATGTCACGGTTGCGCCGGTGCTCGCGTATGGCGCCAGTGGTGAGCATCAGGGTTTCGTCGGCACCCTGTCGATCGGCACCGAAGCGCTACACCTGGTACTCGTCGAGCTCGTGCGCTCGGCGTCGCACACGTTCGATCGGGCCGTGTTCGTCAACGGCCACGGCGGAAACGTCGACGGTGTGAGCCGCGCCGTCACTCAGCTGGTTGCCGAAGGTCACGACGTTGGTTCATGGTCGCCTTCGATGCCGGGCGCAGACGCGCACGCGGGGAGAACCGAGACTTCGCTGATGCTGATGATTGCACCAGACACCGTGCTTCTCGACCGGGCTGAAGCGGGCAATACGGCGCCGCTGCGAGCCATCATCGACGACCTGCGCGCCAGCGGCGTGGCTGCAGTATCGCCCAACGGGATCCTGGGCGACCCGACCGGCGCCAACGCAGAAGAGGGCAACGAGTTGCTCGCCAGTCTGTGCGCCGACCTGGCAAAGTCCATCGCTACGAAGGAGTGAGCGGAACCGAGTGTCACCGGGCACGCGTAGGTTTGTGTCCCTTCGGGCCACCGCCGAGTGAGCATGTACAAGACGCGAACATGCCGCAGACTGCGTGCCTGGAGACGTATTCGCAACGCGCTACGCCGAAGTGCCGCCTTGCACCTGGACCCGGCGAATGGTCCGAGGCTCGTCGCCATGGTCGTGCACGGCATAGTGCAGTACAGAGCGGTTGTCCCACATGATCAGATCCCCTGCGCTCCAGCGATGGCGTGCCTGAAAGTCGGGCCGGGCCGAATGCCCGAACAGATGGTCGAGCAGCCCGCGGCTCTCGGCAGCGCGCCAACCTTCGAACTTGGTGGTGAAGGCGCGGCAGACATAGAGCGCATCGTCGCCGCGGTCTTCGTGCCGGCGCACGACCGGATGCACTGCCCGAGGCGCGTCGGACGGATCCCGCTTGTACAGGCGGGCGAGGCCCTCGGCACTGTGGACGGCCCGCATCGTGCGGAGTTGTTCTTGCAGCGAATCGGAGAGCTCATCCAGTGCGAGGTGCTGATTGGCGAATGCGGTGTCGCCGCCGATCTCGGGTGCTTCGAGCGCGTAGAGCATGGTGATCTTGGGAGGTGTCGGCTCGTAGCTCATATCGCTGTGCCAGTGCTCGTTCGGGTCTTTGGACTTGCCCCGATTCTCGAGGCTCATCAGTTCCGGGTAGTCGGCGCCTCTGTAGAACGGATGTTGCTGCAGCTCGCCCCAACGACGGGCGAATGCCAGCTGTTCTTCGATGGTCAGATCCTGCCCGGGGAACGCCAACACGAGATGCTCGGCAAACGCCGCCCGAATCGCGCCAAACTGTGAGTCGCTCAGATCTCTCAAGTCGACGTCGTGCACCACAGCGCCCAGCGGCGCACCGAACTTCGCGACCTCGACCATGCCCTCAAGTCTCGCGCAAGAAACTCAGGAACGACCCGACCATGTTGATCTCGATCGTGTTCAGTCCGGCGCCGACCTGCCGGCTGCGCCGTCGTTTCCGGGCCGGACGTACTCCTTTGTCTTCAGTCACGTCCTGACATTACGGCGCCCGCCGTTTGAAATCGGCTCAGCTCCATCACTCCTTATCATTCGCCACATTTCTGCCAAGGCATCTTCGCTACGACAGGCGCAGCGTATTTCCACGAAATGCAGCGATGAGCCGATCATCGCCGGCGGAGCGAATGGCGACATCGTAGATACCGACCTTGCCTCGCAGATTCTGCTCGATGGCAGTGGCGACGAGTACATCGCCGAGCTGGGCTCCGTCGACGAAGTCGATCGCTGCATGGGTTGCCATCGCGGTGGTCTGGCTGTTGCTGGCATAGGACATGGCCACGTCGGCCAGCGTGAACAGTACGCCGCCATGCAGCTGTCCCAGGCTGCCCAGATGGCGCTCGTCGACTTCTAGCGTGACCACCACACTGCCGAGCGCCGCTTCGCCGAGCTCGACACCCAGATTGAGCGCGGCAGAGTCGGCTCGGTACATGGCCTCGATCCGAAGCCGTGCGTCGTCGCTTTGGGAATCGTCCATTGCTGCCAGGCTAGGTCCAGCGGCAGTCGGCGATTCAAGCAGGCTTCGAGCCCAACCGAACCGGGCGAGAGTGGTCTTGCGAGGGTTGGGGCACCACGCCAGCAGCAGCGGCCGCAGCAACGGCTTCGTCGGCATGTCCCAGTGCGCAGTCGGGGTCGGGGCCGTCGAGCGGAATACCGGTGAAGAACTTGGCCGCCATGCAGCCACCGCCGCATGCGTCGTAGGCGTTACACGATGCACACGCACCAGCAGCGCCAGGCTCGCGAAGCTCACGGAACAGGTCCGACTCTCGCCATACCGAAGCAAAGCCTCCGGTGTCGCGCACGTTGCCCGCCATGAATTCGTCGTGGATCACGAACGGACAGGCGTAGACGTCGCCGATTGGATCGATCAGACAGACGATGCGACCGGCGCCGCACATGCTGAGGCCGGGCAGTGTCTCGCCGGTTTCCTTGCCCAATGCGTTCAGGTGAAAGAACGAGTCACCGGTCAGGACATCGGGGTGGTCCATGATCCAGCGGAAGATGTCTTGCTGTTGCGGATGCGTGAGCCGCAGGTCCTGGTACGAGTCGACGCCACGTCCCGATGGGCGCAAGCGAGTGACACGAAGCTGGGCGCCGTAGTCGTCGGCCATCTGCTTGTAGTCGTCGAGCTGGGCGACGTTGTGCCGGGTGGCAACAATCGAGATCTTGAACTCGCCGAAGTCCGCAGCAGCAAGGTTGTCCATCGCTCGCCGCGCAGCTTCCCATGACCCAGGGCCACGGACGGCGTCGTTGGTGGCAGCGTCGAAGCCATCGAGCGAGATCTGGATATCGAGCAGGTCGGTGGCGGCGAACCGTTCAGCCGCAGCCTGGTCGATGTAGTAGCCATTGGTGGAGAACTTGACGCCGACGTTGCGGCCGACAGCATGATCGACAATGTCCAGGAAGTCCTTGCGGATCATCGGCTCGCCGCCGCCGAGGTTCACATAGAACACCTGCAGGTCGGCAAGCTCGTCGACCACGGCCAGGGCTTCGGCAGTGGAGAGTTCCTTGGGGTCTCGGCGGCCAGACGAACTCAGGCAGTGGACACACGCCAGGTTGCAGGCATAGGTCAGTTCCCAGGTCAGACAGATGGGTGCGTCGAGCCCGCCTTTGAGTTGCTCGACAAGAGGCGGCACGGCCTGTGTCTTCGCGCTGGCTGACTTGGAGATCAGCGACAGGGGAGTGTGAGTGGACTGGATGGCGGTCATGGGTTACCCAACGAAGGAGATGGCGGGGCTGACAGGTTCGATGACGCCGGCTTCGGCCAGCGATGCCAGAGCGGTGACATGGGCTCGGTGGCTGCGATCGTCGGCTGGCTCGATGATCGCGGTGATCGCCGCATCGGCAGATTCATGCTCGACCAGGCCGTCGACCAGGTCGACCAACGCCGGCGACTTCAAGAAGACGAGCCGTCGGGTGTCGAAGTGGTACGCCAGCGCGCCAAAGGGTTCAGGCCGAAGCCCGATCTTGGCGCTGCGCTCCCACTTGGTCGAGGGATCGAAGGTGGCGGTGCTCAAGGGGTTTAGTAGACGCCGCACATGCCGTCGATGGAGATCTCCTCGACGAGCAGTTCTTCTTCGACAAGCGCTTCTTCTTCGACAGCGGTTGTTTGTGGGTCGGTCTTCGGTTCCATGGGAATCCCCCGGGGTTAACGTGTTGGCGTGTCGGTGCAACAGGTGCAGTTGGAACTGGACTCCAACGTCCGACGTGTCTCCAACGGTACCGCACTATTGGGGGGCTCCCCATTCCGGGTGGTCCGTTTGTCCGCTGCGGGCGCAGCGCTGCTCGATCGCTGGGTCGCAGGCGACACCGAGCTGGGATCGGGCCAGGGGGCCGAGCTTCACGAACGGCTGATTCGCGCCGGGCTGGTTCACCCGCTGCCCACTGCATGTGCATCACTGCCAACGATTGCGTTCGTCGTGCCCGTCTACGACGATGCAGATGGACTCCACCGCCTGCTCGATGCGGTGCGTCGAGATCATCCGAACGATCCGATCATCGTCATCGACGACGCTTCTTCCAACCGCAGTGCAATCGCCGCTATTGCCGATCGGAACGGCGCTCGACTCCTTCGCCATGGCATCAACCGAGGCCCCGCAGCTGCCCGCAACACCGGCTGGCGAACTCTTGAGAGCTCAGCGATGTCAAGAATTCGACCTGACGTTGTGGTGTTCGTGGATGCCGACGTGGTGCCGCAGGCCGACGCAGTGCGCACGATGCTCGGGCATTTCGCTGATCCCAGCGTGGCCGTGGTTGCGCCGCGAGTGCAGGCCGAAGCTGGTCTCGACATGTTCAGTGCCTATGAGCAACACGACTCCCCGTTGGACATGGGCACCGATGCCGCAATCGTGTTTCCGGGCACGCGCTTGTCGTATGTGCCATCTGCCATGTTGGCCGTGCGGTTCGACGTGCTACAAGACGCGGGCGGTTTGGACGAGGCCATGCGCTACGGCGAAGACGTCGACATGGTGTGGCGCATGATCCACGACGGGCATCTGGTGCGCTTCGAACCCCGTGCGGTTGCGCATCATCGCAACCGGACCTCGTTCGAGTCCTTCGCTCGACAGCGTTTCACCTACGGATCGTCAGCGGCATCGCTGGCGGCGCGTCACGGCGACAAGGTCGCCCCGCTGCAACTACCAGCGCTGACCGCGGCAAGCACCGTGGCCATGATTTTCGGCAGACACTACGTGCGGTTTGCGGGGCTGACCGCCGCAGTCGGCAGTGCACTCTCACTTGCTCGAAAGCTCGATGGCAAGGTCGACGAATCTCACCAAGAAGCACTCCGCCTGGTCGCCACGACACACGGCTACGCCACACAGGGCCTGGCTGCCGCGACGACCCGATCCTGGGCGCCGTTGCTTCTTTTCACATCCCGCTCGCGACGGGCACTCGCTGCGGCCCTGATCATCCCGGCCCTCATCGACTGGGTGCGCACTCGTCCGGCTAATGACCCGTTGACCCACACGGCCTTGCGAGTGGTCGACCATGGCAGCTACTGCGCTGGTGTCTGGTCGGGTGTGGTGCGATCTCGCTCGATTGCTGCTTTGCTGCCACGTATGCGATTTCGCACGAGGCACGATGACTGAATCCACACTCCCACTGCGCCAGGCAGTCCGCGCGCTCATGATCGACCATGGCGACCGAGTGCTCATGATCAAGCTGCATCTGGAACGCAACGGCTGGACCGGATGGATCCTGCCCGGCGGCGGCATCGAAGAGGGCGAAGACACCGAGACCGCATTGCGCCGTGAGCTGCTCGAAGAAACCGGCCTGGCCCACCCCTTCATCGGGCCGGTTGTCTGCCAGCGGACACAGCGAGGACCGGGCATTGCGCCCGGCTACGGCGGACAACAAGAAGACACTCACCTCGTGCCCTGCCACGACTTTCCACTCGAGCCCGCCATGGCCGAGCACGAACTGCGCGCCGAAGGCATCGTCGACATGCGGTGGTTCACGCCTGCCGAATTACACTCCACGACCGACAAGGTCGTACCCGAGGGCCTCGCCGATCTCGTCGACCGAGTCCTCGAGTTCGGTGGCTCCATCGATCCGTTGGTAATCGAAGTGACCGAACGCACCGAATAAGCCGGTCGCCACTGGCCCGCGTTGACTTGATACTACGAAAAACGTAATATCGAGATCGTGAAATCTCTTGGTCGTACAAGTCGACTCATCCTCACGGTGCTTGCACGTGGCCCGGCGCACGGCTACGGCGTGATTCGTTGGGTCAAGAACGTTTCTGGCGGCGCCGAGCAACTCGCTGTCGGAAGCGTCTATGGCTCGATGGACAAGCTCGAAGCTCAGGGCCATATCGAGCACTCACACGACGAGGTCGAAAACGGCCGCACTCGCCGCTACTTCCAGATCACCGATTCGGGTCGAACGCGCTTGCAGGTCGAAGTCGCCAAGCTGGCCACCGAGGTGAAAGCCGCCCAAACGGCGCTGAGCCTCGACCTGGGCGGTCTGAGTGGAGAGCCAGCATGAAGATGCGTTGGTTTCACACGCTGCTGAGTCTCTTCCCCGCCTCGACACGAGATCGTCAACCCGAGATGGTCGATGCGCTTGCCGAGTCAGATCCGTCGTGGCGCAACGTTGCACGGGAATCCGGCTCGCTGCTGTGGGCATGTGCGATGTCGTGGAGTCGCTATCTCAGATCATCGGAAGGCTTGTGGCGTAGCGCCTATGTCGGCGCAGTCCTCTGGTTCGGCGCTTTGCTTGCAATCGGCCCACTGTTGCGCCTCAAGTTCACGCTGCAATTCGGTGCGAGCGTGCCTGGATCGCAAACAGGGCCGCTTCCCTATGTAATCGCCCTCGCACTGTGCATATTTGCCGTTGTGGTCATGAGCCGAAGTCGGTGGACAGCGGCGGCACTTGGTGGTGTCGGAATATATGTTGCGGCGCGATCGAACGTAATCGAACCCTGGGGCACTATCGACTCGGCCTGGTACGAAGCCCGTTGGCTGGGTGCGGCACTCTTCCTTGTCGTGTGTATCGCTGGTCGGGCCACTACTCAGCGGTCGTTGCCGCTTTGGTTGCCACTGGCCGCCGTCATGGGTTTCGCGACCGCAGTGCTTGCGTTGCCTCTCGATTCATACGCCAGTCGCGCCAGTCGTAACTACGGCATCATGTTGCAGTGGAACCTCTGGCCGTCGTTCCAGGAACATTTTGCGCGCGGAATCTGGGAATGGGTTGTGGCTGCGATCGTGATCGCCGCACTCCTCGCGGTATTTCTGCACCCGATCCCGAGCGCTTTCGCAGCGGCGCCAATCGTCCATCTTGTCGGCGTGAGCATGCATCTCGGCTTGACGCTGGCGCTCATTGCGGGTGTGGCGCTCACCTGGCGTCCGCTCCTCGCCCGCATTCATGTGCAGGTGAAGTGGAAACAAAGCTCCAGCGACCTCTGATGGAGCCAGAGAGCTCCGAGTCCAGACATCCCAGCCAGGTTCTGTGGGTCGATGGCTTCGCTGGTGACGCTTGAGCGGGACGGTTCACTTCCCTGTCAAGATCTGTTCGCTGATGGTTTCGCTGGTGGCGCTTTGCGAGGGCGGTTGACGTCCCCTTCAGGATCTGTCAGCCGAGGGCTTCACGAGTGATGTCTCGGGCCAACAGATGGCGGTGCGCCCAGCGAGCGGCTCAGTCTTCGAGCAGGGTTATCAGTTCGCCCAGGGTGTGGTTGGTTTCGAGTGGGTGCCGTAGATCGCGGTCGTACACGATCTCGTAGTGGTTGCGCCGGCCGACCTTGGTGTGGGTCAGGCAGCCGCTTTCTTCCAACTCGTGCACGATGCGTTGCACGGCGCCTTCGGTGATACCCACCTGGGCCGCGATCTCTCGTTGGCGGATATCGGGATTGCGGCGAATCGCCACCAGCACATGGGTGTGATTCGTCAAGAACTGCCAGGGGCTGGTCTTGTCGCCCATGGAGCTCACTGGGGGATCAAGTTTCATGAAGAAGAACTTACACAATCACCTGACTCATTACACGGCTATAGGTATTGGTATCTAAGAAAGCCCCTAAAAAGATTGACATTAATAGTAAGGGGTGTAATGTGTGGCCTGTTGGGTCGGCGGGACAAGAAGTCCCGGTGACTCGGCTTTCGTAATAGGTTCAGTGCCAGCCGGGAGGAAGCAACAACCACATCATGGGAGAGTTTCTAGAAACCGCCTTTTCGTTCCCGACACTGATTTTCACGGTGTCAACGATCTTTCTGCTTGGCTTCTGGGTCGTGTCCACGGTGCTCGGCGCCGGAATGAACTCTCTCGATGATCTGGACTTCGATTTCGACTCCGATGTCGACGTCGACTTCGAGTCGCTCGACACCGACGGCGATGTCGATCTCGATGGCGATCTCGACGGCGATGGCAGCGGGGTGCTTCGAGGAGCGCTCGAGTTTCTCGGCATCACCGGCATGCCGTTGCTGATCTCACTAAATCTGCTGTCGTTGTTCTCTTGGTTCGTGTCGCTCGTCGCCATGACACTTCTTGGCGGTTCCGACAGCTCCATCAGCTGGCTCGTCGGCTTCCCCGTATTGATCGGCAGCTTCTTGGCCGGCGGTTTCGCAACTGGCCGAATTGCCAAGAAGTTCTCCCATGTGTTCATCCCCACGCTTGCGCTGCGCCAGCGTGACTTGGTCGGCAGCGTCTGCACCATCACCACTCAGCGGGTCACGGCCGAGTTCGGTCAAGCCGAGGTCCGCGACGAAGAAGGCGGATCGCTACTGGTGCAGGTGCGCTGCTCGAAGACCAACGACCTGACCGGCGGCGACCGTGCCCTCATCTTCGATCTCGACGTCGACTCCGGCGTCTTCCAAATCTCCCCCGACACGAGCCTGGCGCCGTAACAGCCAGCCAGACTCCAAGGGTCCGCCGTGGTAGCGCGGCACGAGCTGCCCAGCAGCGACAGCTATATCAGACAAGCAAATCATCATCCCTCATAGAGAAAGAAACATCCCGTGGGCACCATCCTTATTGGCGTACTTTTCGTCATCATCGTCGTGGTCGGCATTGCCTTCCTGGGCGCCATGCTCTACAGCGCTCTCTACCGAAAGGTCCCGCAGGGCAAAGCGCTGGTCGTCAGCACGACGAACAAGGTGCTTGTCACCTTCACCGGCCGCCTCGTCTTGCCGGTGATCCACAAAGCCGAGGTCATGGATACCTCGGTGAAGACGATCGAGATCGATCGTCGTGCCCACGAGGGGCTCATCTGCCAAGACAATATTCGCGCCGATATCAAGGTGCTGTTCTTCGTGCGAGTCAACAAGGCCGAAGAAGACGTCATCAAGGTGGCACAGTCGATCGGTGTCGATCGTGCCAGCAGCCAGGACACGCTCGAAGAGCTGTTCGTCGCCAAGTTCTCCGAGGCACTCAAGACCGTTGGTAAGCGACTCGACTTCATCGACCTCTACACCGAGCGTCGTCGCTTCCGCGACGAGATCGTCGAAGTCATCGGCACGGACCTGAACGGTTATGTGCTCGAAGACGCCGCCATCGACTTCCTCGAGCAGACCCCGCTGTCGAGCCTCGACCCCGACAACATCCTCGATGCCCAGGGCATTCGCAAGATCACCGAGCTGACTGCACTGCAGCATGTTGCCACCAACATTGCGTCTCGCGAAGAAGAGAAGCAGATCACGGCGAAAGATGTAGAGACCCGCGAAGCGGTGCTCGAACTCATGCGCCAGCAGGCCGACGCCGAAGCTCGCCAAGCTCGCGAGATTGCCACCGTCAAGGCTCGCGAAGAAGCCGAGACGGCCAAGGTCGAATCCGAAGAACGCCTCCGCGCCGAACGGGCCCGCCTGGCCACCGATCAAGAGGTCGGCGTGACCGAAGAGAATCTGATGCGCGAGGTCGAGGTCGCCGCCAAGAACCGTGAGCGCATCATCGCCGTCGAAGCCGAGCGGGTGATGAAAGCCAAGGAGCTCGAAGCGGTGTCTCGACGCATCGAGACCACTGCCGCCGAGAAAGAGCTCGAGCGTGAGAAGGGCGAGATCGCCAACATTCAGCGCGATCGGGTAGCTGTCGAGAAGACGGTGGCCGAACAAGAAGAAGCCATCGAAACGCTCCGTGTCGTAGAAGACGCCAACCGCCAGGGCGAGGCCACGGTCGTTCTGGCCGAAGCCGAAGCACAGAGCGAGTTCGTCAAGGACATCAAGAAGGCCGAGGCCCAAGAGGCCGCTGCTGGCAGCCTGGCTGCCGAGCGCATCACGATGGCCAAGGCCGATCTCGAAGCTGCTGATCTCGAAGCCCGTTCGATGTCACGCCTGGCCGAAGGTCAGCAAGCCCAGACTGCCGCCGAAGGCCTGGCCAAGGTGCAGGTCAAGGAAGCCAACGCCGTCGCTCTCGAAAAAGAGGGCCTGGCCGAGGTCCGAGTCAAGGAAGCCGACGCGGTCGCCATCGAGAAGACCGGCGCTGCCGAAGCTGCTGCTGCCGAAGCCCTGCTCAAGGGCGAAGCCGCAGGTCTCATCGACAAGGCCGAAGCCATGAAGGCACTCGAGGGTGTTGGTCAAGAGTTCGAAGAGTTCAGCCGCACGCTCGAAGTCGAGAAAGAGGTCGAGCTGGCCAAGGTCGGTGCCCAAGTCGGCATCGCAAACGCACAGGCTGCTGCTCTCAAGGCCGGCCTCGAGTCTGCCGACATCGACATCGTCGGCGGTTCCGACATCTTCGTTGACCGTTTGATTGGCGCCATCACCGGCGGCAAGCAAGTCGAAGCGTTCGTCGAGCACTCCGGTGACAGTCGAGAAAAGGTCGTGGGCGAGCTCGAAGAGCTGCTCAAGAGCCTGGGCGCCGACGACCTGCGAGACATGTCCGCAGCCGCCGCCCTCAAGGCCCTCACGTCCAAGATCTCCGACTGAGCAAGAAATGCAACGGTGCCAGGCACCGTTGCATTTCGCATTGCCTCCATCGGGAGGGGAAGGAACTATGACTGATCTAGATAGTGCACCCGAGACGCAGGCTGGAGATGTGGCAGATACCGCGGGGGCCGGCACCTATGAGCTGCTGAGCGCTCGCCTCGCCAGCCATGCAGAAGAGCTGGCGCAACGAGCGTCGACACTGAACAAATCTCGGGTCGACACCTTTGGTTCGAGCCGATTCGAAGTCGCGGGGGCCGAACGTATTCGGACCGAGAACAACTCGGTGCCTCGCGACATGGTCGCCGTGGCCGATGACCTGTTGTTCGGCTACAACGTGTTCATCGGCCTGAAGGCCGAGACGGCGGTCGACGACGTCTTCAGCTTGCATCACTATCGGGCCGGCGATGACGGCCTGACACTCGACCCGGTCCCCGATGGGGCTGCCGCCACTTGGCTGCAGGACCCAGGTTTCGTCGGTGACTTTCGCGAGCTCTACACCTATTACAAAGAAGCTCGGCTGCTCAAGTTGCAGCGGCGCGAAGGCCGGCTGTTGGCGGCGTTCCAAACGGGCCTGAAACCCGATGACATCCGCGTGTTCCGCTGGAGCGTCGACGCCGACGGCACGGTGTCGTATCTCGACAATCGCGGCGAGCGCGACTTCACTCCGTCGCCGCAGTTCGACTTCGAATGGCAGTCGGTGACTCGCGAGCACCACGTCTCGGGGCGCAACCCGCACGTGAACATCGTCGACCGAGTTTTCGTCGACCCCACCGGCGGCAATCTCACCATTCGCCTCGAGGACAACACCGAGACCGGCCAGACAGTTCTGCAAGAAACGGTCGACGACGGTGACCAGTCGGTGGCCGATACGTCCATGTCGTTCGCCGTGCTCGGTGACCTGGTCGTCATCCGGGTCCGCCCCTACCAAGAGGAACACGATCGCGCCTACGTGGTGAACACATTCACCCGCACTGCCCGCCGCTGCGATGCCATCTTGACCAGCTGTCAACAGCTCCCCGAAGAGCACGGCATCATCTACCCCAGCGGCTACGACCTTCGCACCGGCGAGCACAAGACATTCGACCTCGATACGACCGGCATGGAGTTCGAGACCGTTCAGCGCTCGCCCAATGGCGAAGATGTCCTGTACGTCTTCCACGAACGAGCAGCTGGCCTGTCGATCATGCTGGCCTACAACATGATCCGACGCGAGATCGCACCGCCGATCAGTGCAAACGGTTGGTCGTTGTTCGAAGACGGCACGCTGATCGTATTTCGAGAAGATGCAGAACCAACACGCATCCATCCGGTGCAATTCTGGGTGACCCCGTTCGTCTCCGACGAGTTCCATGCCCAACAGCCCATCGGCGACACCATGTTGCACCGCATCGGCAACGCCGATCTCGTGCGCGGTATCTCCGACGCGCTGAACATCGCTCGCCAAGCCACCGATGCCGATCCGTCGGCGGCGGTGTACAGCGACCTGGCGAGTTCGGCCGCCCGGGTGGTCGACAACTACTACTGGCTCTCCGAGAACGACGTCGGCGACCTGGCAGCTCCATTGCGCCAGATCCGGTCCACGGCCGACCTGATCATCGACGAATTCGACAAGGTACAGACGCTGCGCGCCACCGCCAGTGGCACCCTCGACGAAGCCAACGTCGAAGTCGTTGAGCTGCGTCGCGACCTGACCGAGAACCCGCCGTCAGACGCAGGCGAGTTCGTCGATGCGCTGCGGCGCGTTCGGCAGCAGCGCGGCCATCTGATCACGCTGCGCGAGGTTCGCTACATCGACCTCGAGGCCCTCGATGCGCTCGAAGCCGAAATGGCTGCGAACTTCGACGATCTGTCGAGCAAGGCTGCCGGCTTCTTCGCCGACCCCGAAGCCTTCGCGTCGTTTCACAACGATCTGGCTGCGCTCGAAACCGCTATGGGCGAGACCAGCAGCACGACCGAACTCGAAGACCATCGCCAAGCCGTCACCGAACTCGGCGACGGCCTCGAAATTCTCGCCCAGGTCGTGTCGGGCCTGGAGATCGACGACCCCACGGTACGAACCGAGATCCTGGAGCGACTCGCCGACGTCATGGCCACGCTCAACCGCACTCGGGCGATTGGCGACAACCGCCGCAAGAGCCTGGCCACCGCCGAAGGTGCCGCTGCGTTCAGTGTCGAGATGACCCTGTTCGCTCAGTCCTCGTCGGGCGAGCTGGCTCGGCTGACATCACCCGGAGGATCCGACGAAGCGCTCGGCCGGTTGCTGCTTCAGCTCGAAGATCTCGAATCACGCTTTGCCGAATTCGACGACGAACTCGTGCAGATCGCACACAAGCGCGACGAAACCTACGAGGTCTTCCAAACCCGCAAGCAAGCACTCCTCGACGACCGCCAGCGCCAAGGCCAGCGGCTGAACGAGGCCGCAGATCGCATTCTTTCCGGCGTAGCCCGACGCATCGAACGCTTCGATTCACACGACGAGATGAACGCCTGGTTCGTGGCCGACCCCATGGTGGCCAAGGTCCGGGCTCTGGCCGACGACCTGCGCAACATCGATCAGGCCGTCGCGGCCGACGAACTCATGCGCCGTTTGGACACCGCTCGAGAAGACGCCGGCCGGTCGCTGCGGGATCGTTCCGACATCTACGAAGAGGGTGGCAATGTCATCCGCCTCGGCACGCACCGCTTCTCGGTTGATACCCAGCCGCTCGAGCTCACGACCGGCGTGTTCGACAACAAGCTGCATGCGGTGCTCACCGGCACCGACTATCGCGAACCCATGTCGCCGGAGTTGCTCGCCGGTACCGAACCGTTCTGGGCCCGCTCGCTATCGAGCGAATCGTCGAGCTTGTCTCGGGCCGAATATCTCGCCGGGTCACTCATGCTCGATGCGCTGCACGAAGTCGGCGGCGAGGTGCTGAACGATTTCACCATGGCCGCCGCAGTCGAGAACGGGATCGAAGACCTGGTGCGATCAGAAGCACAAGAGCGTGTCGACGAGGGCTACGAGCGAGGTGTACACGACCACGACGCTGCACTGCTGCTGCGGGCGCTACTCGACCGCCTGAACGGTGCGGGCCTGCTGCGTTACTCCGCCCAGGTGCGCGCCGATGCGCTGATCTTCTGGGATCACGCACTCGATGCCGAGTCACAGGATGCCTGGCGGGCGCGCTGTCGCAGCCTGGGCCGTCTGCGTCAGCAGTTCGCTCACTCGCCGGCCATAGCTTCTGCGGTTGCCGACCTGGCGGCCGACATCGCCGCCTCTGGCCGAGTAGTCGATGCTGCCACCAGTGCCGAGTATCTCTTCGAGGAACTGGCCGAGGAAGCACTCGAATTCGACACCAGCACAGCCGCAGTCGAACTGGCCGACGCCTTCCGGTTGCATCATGCTGCCGGCGACCGGTTGGCGGGCGAGATCCAGGCGCTCGGCGATGATCTCGACGCCAAGATCGAACTGGCAACGGCGTGGTTCGGCGCATTCGTGGCGGCAGAGTCACCCATGTCGGCAGCACTCGTACCCGAAGCTGTTGCCATGACCGTGACCGGTGATCTGCCACGTATGCCAGCCACCGCCGATCTGTACATCGAAGTGTCCGGCCTGCTCAGTCAGCACCCTCGTATCGACTCCGGCACGTTGCGTGTTCGAGTCGACGAGCTCGTGACCGAAGCCACCCGTCACCGTCGCGACGAAGTACCGGCATTCCGGAATTATCAGCAGGTCCGAGCCGAGGCCTTGACGCACACCCGCGACGAGCTGCGACTCGACGAATTCGCACCGAAGATCATGTCGGCGTTCGTGCGCAACCAACTGATCGATCAGGTGTACCTGCCGATGATCGGCGACAACCTGGCCAAGCAACTCGGCAGTCTCGACAGCAATCGCACCGACCAGATGGGTCTGTTGCTGCTGATCTCGCCTCCCGGGTACGGCAAAACCACCCTGATGGAATACATCGCCAACCGGCTGGGAATGGTCTTCGTCAAGGTCAACGGTCCGGCGCTGGGCACCGGTGTCACCTCGCTCGACCCGGCCGAGGCTCCCGATGCCACTGCGGCTCAAGAAGTCGACAAGATCAACTTCGCCCTCGAAATGGGATCGAACGTGCTGCTGTACCTCGATGACATTCAGCACACGAACCCCGAGCTACTGCAGAAGTTCATCTCCATGACCGACGCGCAGCGCCGCATGGAAGGCGTATGGAAAGGCAAGACCCGCACCTATGACCTGCGCGGGAAACGTTTTGCGGTGGTCATGGCAGGTAACCCGTACACGGAATCGGGTGAGCGATTCGCCATTCCCGACATGCTGGCCAACCGGGCCGACACCTACAACCTGGGTGATGTGTTCTCGGGTCGCGAAGACCTGTTCGCGCTCTCCTACATCGAGAATGCGCTGGCATCGAACCCGGTGCTACGGCCGATGACGACCCATGACCTGGGCGACGTGGCCAAGCTGGTGGCCATGGCCCAGGGCAAGCAGGTCAGCGGCGACGACCTGTCGCACCCGTACTCGGCGGCCGAGCTCAACGAGATGACGGCCACCTTCGAACGGCTGCTTCGGGTGCAGGCGGTATTGCTGGCGGTCAACCAGAACTACATTGCATCAGCGTCGATGTCCGACGAATACCGGGTCGAGCCACCGTTCCAATTGCAGGGCTCGTACCGCAACATGGCCCGCTTGGCCGAGAAGATCCTGCCCGTCATGAACGACGACGAGATCGAAGCTCTGCTCGATGACCACTACCGAGGCGAAGCCCAGACACTCACCTCGGGAGCCGAGTCGAACCTGCTCAAACTGCAAGAGTTGCGAGGCACGCTGACCAACGAACAGCTCGCCCGGTGGGACGACATCAAGGCCACCTTCATGCGCAGCCAACGCAACGACACCGGCGAAGACCCCATGCTGTCGGTCGCCAGCTCGCTGGTGAACATCGGCGAATCGCTCAAGGACGGACTCGCACTGAAATGGCAAACCGATGAATAAGGCCAGATTCCCGGCACGATTGTGACCATTGCGGTCCGCGACAAGTCCTCGACGACCTGTGATCGCACGCGGAGCCCAGAACTTGACCTCTGACCCCTGACACCCGAACCCGGAGAACTTTGACGTCTCATGGGACGCCACAGTTCAGGCCCGAGGGTGTACTTCTGGCGTAGGGTGATGGCATGCGTGATGATCGTGACTGGACCTGGGTGCTCGAGAGCCAATGCGATGAGTGCGGGTATCAGCCCGATGCGTTGACTCGGCGCCAGATTGCGCCTCGCATTCGTGCGGTGGGCGGGGCGTGGCGCGAAACGCTGAATCGGGGATCGGTAGTCACACAGCTGCGAGATGGCGATGATCGCACGTGGACGCCCCTGCAATATGGGTGCCATGTGCGCGACGTGTTCAAGCTGTTCGAAGAACGCTCGCGCGAGATGGTGAAGAAACGGAAGCCGCCGACCTTCAAGGACTGGGATCAGGAGGCAGCAGCGGTCAAGGGCGACTACGCCGGTCAAGATCCTGCCAAGGTGGCCTACGACCTGGCGACGAACGCGGGCAAGTATGCCGACCTGCTCGATCGGCTCGACAGTGACGAGTGGGAGAAAGAAGGTAGCCGCAGCGATGGCGCCGAGTTCACGGTCGAGTCGCTGGCCAAATACGCGCTGCACGACGTCGAACATCACCTGTGGGACGCTCGTGAACAGCTCTCGTAGTCACATGCCGGACCCTGCCCCAGCCTGCTCGCGACGGCGGTGCTGACCATGGCCGAGCTCGACCACATCGTTTTCGCCTGCCAGGACCTGACCGAAGGCACCCGCATCATCAACGAGCTGACCGGCGCAACACCGGTCGTTGGTGGACCGCACGTGGGGCGAGGCACGCGCAACACCTTGCTGACGTTCGATGACCGCACATACTTCGAGATCATCGGCATCGACCCCGACCAGCCCGAACCCGACCGAGCACGAGGCTTTGGAATCGATCAGCTCGAGTCGCCCAAGCTCGCTGGTTATGCAATTCATCCGACTGGCGACGAAACGCTCGACGGTCTGTCGACAATCGTGCGCGATGGCGGCTTCGATCCTGGCGAGTGGATGGCCATGAGCCGCCAGAAGCCCGACGGTGAACTGCTCGAGTGGGAACTCACCGCAGGTGGCGACACCGGCTTCCGACTCGACGGCGCAATTCCATTCGCCATCGACTGGCTCGGCAAGCCCAGCCCGGCCACGACGCTGCCGTCGATGGGGGCGTTGATTCAGCTATCGGTTCAGCATCCCGATGCTCGAGTCGGCCCGGTGCTGACGGCGCTCGGCCTGGGCAACGTGAGCTTCACCCAAGGTCCCGCTGCACTCTCGGCCACCATCGAGACGAAAAACGGCACCATCGAACTCTGAGAAGGCAATTGTCCACCCGCCTGGCGCATGGACAAAGCGGGCGCATGGACAAAGTGAAGAAAGCGCGTGGAGCGAACGCCGCTCAGAGCGGGGCGGTGAGATTCAGCGGCTATTCGCGGTCCATGGCGTGAAGGTCGCCTAGGTCGACCCATGGTTGCTTGTCCACGCACCATGCCTGGACGTTTGGTTCCACCTGCGAGCGGTCGTCGAGCGTGCCGGCCTTGACGGCGACCAAACCCTCGGGCTCCATGAGCTCGGACACGATGGGTGAACCGCAGTCGCCACAGAAGCGGCGAAGTACGTAGACTGCATCGCCACTGCGGCCTCGATCCTCGTACGTCTTGAGCTCGCCCTTGGTGATCTTGAGTTGAGCGACGTTCGCTATCAGGTTGGTCGAGAAGGCTCCACCGCTCTGGCGTTGGCAGTGCTCGCAGTGGCAGACGGCAGTGGCCATCAGGTCGCCTTCGAGTTCATAGCTCACATTGCCGCAAAGGCATCGTCCGGTTCGTGTCATGGCCACAACCTAGGACAGAGCGGGGCTGCGCTCTCGGTCCCGTTCCGGTGCTGGAGTCTGGAGAGGGCAATTTTCTGCGCGCTCGTCGCTTCACCGGTGACGAATTCGATCGCCACGCCGCAGTTGCCGAGACGCTCGAACATAGCGATTTCCAGCGCTTGGAGGAGCAGACTCGAACGTGTCGCAAACCGGCGATGGTGCCGTTTGCGGATCGTTTGCAACACGCAGTGTTACAAGTTCTTCGCCTCTTGGTTACTACCAACCTGGTGGTTGCTCAAGGCAACAGTTGCCCGGGGCAGCGATGTCATTTTCGGCGTTCTAGCCGACTGCATGACGCTCGCAGCACCGGGCCAGGCATCTGACACAAAGCGAGAGATTTCATGCACAACGACCGGACAACCATTGATAGACGGGGGTACGCCGCATTTCGGGCGACCCTGATCCTCATCACGCTCGCGCTCTTCTCATCGATCCTCAGTCTCAGCGATACCGCAACAGCAGACGCGGCAGTCGAGGACACGATGCTTGACGTGACAGACGATGACTTTGTGGTGTCTGCTCAGACCTTTGGTGCACACCGAGAGGTAGTACTCAGCGACGACGGGCAACTGGTTGGCGACGAGCGTTCGATAACGATGTGGTTCCGGATGGAGAGCGGCTCGTGCGCTGAAGGCATCCGGGTGCGGGTGATCGATCCGCAGGGCAGCGCGCAAGAGGTGACGCCGTTCTCGGGCTGCCCGGCTGCACCTGGTCTTCTCGAAGCGACGTTCGATGCCGCCTATGCCGGGGCCGGGGACTGGCAGGTGCTGTTCAGCAACCAAGCCAGTCGTGGATCACGCGCCGGAGGTTATTCGGTGCGCGCCATTCGACTCGACGCAGTTGCGGCTGCAGAAGGATCGGATGAAGCAGTAGATCTTTACACCGAACACGACGTCGATCAGAGCCATCCGGCTGTCGAGATGGCAGCTACGCTCAGCGATTCTTTCGCCGACGTCGAACCCGCAGTGGCGATTGCGCCAAGCGGGTCCCAAGAGCCCGGAGAAGGCTACGTCTATCGCTACAAGACGGTAACCGAGGCCGGTGGAAGCGAACGCGGTGCATTTGCCGAAGGTATCGCTGGCACAGCGGCAGAGGGCGATCGGACCGTCGACGTCACAGTCGTGCGCACCGACGCCGTAGTAGAAATTGTATTGCTCGAGCGCGAGTCGGCCACTGGCTCCGAAACACTCAGCTTTGACGTGGTCTCGAGCGCTACCCGTTCCTGGTCGCGCTCGGCGAGCAACTTCGACAATTTTGAGCCCGGCGTCGACGTCGACGATGTCCCCGCAAGTGGCGTCACCGTCACTGATCACGGCGACCTGCCGTCACTGATCATCCAGCGCAACTCTCAGGGTGCGATCACCAACGTTGTTCGCGATGCCGATGCCGACCCTGTCGGTGTCGAGTTCGTTGAGTCGGTAGTGAACTCTTTCCACTTCACGGTTGAGCCCGGCGAGAGCTCCTTTTCCACCACAGAGACCTCTCGCCTGTTCCAGAGTCGCGAGATCACCAGCGACGTACGAGCGCTGCCCGGCCGCGACGGCGTGCAGATCACGCGGGTGGAGAATGTGCCAGCCGCCGACCTTCTCGCGGGTGAGAGCCGCCAACGTGATCAGCGGGTGCTGATCGCCAATGACGGTGTCGTCGCGGCAAGCCGGTCGATCGATCGGACCACCATTGCGTCGTCCCCTGACCTCGCAGACATGGACGACAACCAAAATGAGGCGCTCGGTGAAGCCAAGGCGGCCGCCATCACCGATCTGCTCTTTCAAGGTGTTTTCACCGCACCGGTCTCGTTCCTGACCGAACGCCTGAACTACATGAATTCTGCCGGCACGATGATCGACACGCTCGATCCGGCGACGGCACGTGGCCAGCGTGCGCAGGTGCGCGCCATCCGGGATCTGGAACTGATGGACGAGGCCCTCGCTGACTTCGCCGCCGCGCCAACGGCATCGGCCACCGTCTGGCGCCTCGCCGACGCCATCGAGGCGCACCCAAACCGTAGCGGCGAGGTGGCCCAGCTCGTCAGCAGCGCGGCAACCCACGACGGCGCTCTGATCGCTGTGTCTGCGCTTGTTGTTGCCGGTCGCGATGTACCACAAGCGCAGGCCGCCCTGGCTGGGATCATGAACGATGCCAGCGTGCCAATTGGACGGCGCCTCACTGCCGCGGTGAACTCAGTGGCGATCGGCGATCCCTCCGCCGAGCTGGTTTCGGCCGCCCAAGCACTAGCGGTAGATCCCGAGGGTGCGCAGAACGCGTCGTCGACGCTGGCGTGGTCTGCGCTTGCGTCGAGGTCGAAGAACGCGGCAGACGATGCAGCCGTATACGCACACCTCAGTTCCGCAGCCGCAGCTGCAACCACCACAGACGACGCGAGTCTGGCCGTGGCTGCGTTGGAGAATCTCGGCGACCAAGCCTCGCTGGCATTGGCATACGAAACCGCCCAAACCCACAACGTCTACAGCTCGGTCACCGAGATACCGGCTGCGCCGAGCGCCAAGCTGCTCACGGTCGACGCAGAGTGCGGTCATCGAGACGTCGTTCCGAGCAGCGGCTACGTGCCCGGGATCGACTGGGGCTGTTCGCTGGGCACGAAACGGGTTCGTGCGGTACTCGATATCGAGATGGGCGTCACTGGTATGCAAGGCGGCGCTGCTGGTGGTGGAAGCTTTCGGGCTGAGGGATCGCTCGGCGTGAACCTCTACGAACGCGACGACAACCCCGATGACGACATGGCGCCCGAGGTCCGGCGGAACTTCGAAATCGCTCGTGCGGTGGTCACCTCGGAACTCGACCGATACGACGAGAAACCCCTGAACGACTATGTGATCAACGTGCCGGGGAGCGAAGACGTGCAGTTTGGTCAGGTCGAACGCGAGTTTCGGTTCCAGGTCCGCACGATCTTCAACTCGAACGACCAGTCGTCAGAGAACTACTGGCTGGTCAACAAGAGCGCCAAGGTCACCTGCGGCCTCGGTGCTGCATTCGACTTGTCGCTGCGCGAGGATGGCGAACCTCGCATTGCAACCAACTGGGACCCCTGGGAGTTGCCGATCTCGGTAGGACCCTTCGTCATCGAGATCTCCTTGCATCTCCGAGGCTCCATCACCTTCCCCACCCAGGTTTCACTCGACATCTGCAACTTCGGATTGTTCGACTCCGCCTACTACCCGCGGGCGTGGGAACAGAATGAGCTCGGCGTGGATCCGGTAGACGGAGTCGTGTGGGCAACACTCTCCGCCACTGTCACTCCGACCATCAAGCTCGACGCCACGGTTTCGGTTGCGGTCGAACTTGCGATCGTGAAAGTTGGTGTGGAAGCGGAAGGCACGCTCATAGGCCTCGAGCTGCCGATTCGTGGGTCGCTGCAACTGCTCGACGTCAATAGCGGCAACCGCCCGATCGACTTCAGTCCTGATGCCGACCCCATCATCGATCAAGTGCAAGCATGGGGAGCGCCCCAACTGCGAGCGCAACCCTGCTGGTCCGTCTCGGCTCATCTGTACCTACTGCGAATGCGATTCAAGGCGTTCGGCGAGTTCGGCGTCCGGATTCCGCCGGTTCCCCCTCTCATCAAAGGCGGCTGGGTCACGTTCTATCGCCAAGAGTGGAATCTTGGCTCATGGGAATGGCAACCAAACGTCTCCAACTGGCCGTTCCTTCAGAACCTGCTCGACGGTTTGCCAATTCTCGAAAGCGACTGTTCGACGATCGCGCCCATGGTGCCGATCGTCACCCCCATCACGCAGACACCTGCCGGATCCTTTGCACAACCCAAGGTCGGCGGCAGGCGAATCGGCCTCTTCACGGGCAACTATGAATCTGCTCCTGACACGGTGCTCTACCCATCTGCGGAGCAGTTCTGCATCGAGAACGACTTCCCCGGATACACCGCCATGGCCAGTACCGCCAACACCGAATCGGGAACGGTGCTGTGGAATGGCGCAAGCTCCGCATGGGGAGATCAGAGTCCCAATGCTGCGGGCGATTTCGGCCGCATGATCGAAACTCTGCAATGCGACGTGTCGGCAACAACGACGCCGGGCTCGGGGGCGATCGGCATGTGCCTCAGTAACGATCCGCTTGACTGGACGCTGCTCTACACCGGCCCCTACGGAGGTTACGTCACGACATCCTCTGACGGAGGCGAGTTCACTCCTTTCCTCACCTCGCAGGCCGCCTCTGACTGGACCCCGGGCGACAACACCCAGCGCATGTTGCAGCTCGCGTGGTACCGGGTATGCGTCAACGACGAAGGAACGGTTGTTACCGCCAACAGCCAGGCGCCGCTCGACAAAGACACGATATTCGAGTACCTCACGCCGTGGATCTCCGGGCCGACCGCATACCAGGACTGCACAGATCTTCAGGTCGTGCTCAACCTCTACGAGCTGATCGATTGCGATCGCTTCGATCCCGAGTCCTTCCCCGACATCACGGTTGCCGTGCGTATCGACGACGACGGCGATGCAAGCCTGCTCACATCGGCCAACGAGTCACCGGGCCCGACGATCGCTTCTGGTGAGGTCGACATCTTGTTCGACGTAAGCAACACCGGGGCGTTCTCGATGGGTGACATCGCGATCACCGGCAGCGGCGATGCCCCAACAACCTGCGATGTCGGCGATCTCGAGCCGACCGGCACAACGACCTGCACTGCGACACTCTCCACTGCGGTCATGGTCGACGGCGATCCGGTAGAGATTGCGGGAACCCAGGCTCGAAGCATCACCATCACCGGTACCTATCTCCGCGACGGTGACACACGTGACGCAACCTTCACCCAGAGCTTCTTCTTCACGGCAGAAGCGGACTCGTCGGCATCGTTTGACATGCAAGTGTCGCTTGTCGGCGCTGGCGGCAGCTACGACGTGTCCGAAGGTGTCGATGTGGTGCCTGGCACATACGACCTGTATCCATCGATCACGAACACCGGTCAGACCAACCTGGAACTTGCCTCGGTGTCGATGACAGGGGACTGGTCCGATCCAGGCGGTTGCTCCGGCAGCACGATCGAGCCGGGACGTACGGTCAGCTGTACTTCGCAATCCGTCTCGGTTCAAGCCGACACGGACTATTCGGGGAGCGTCGAAGTCAACGCCGGCGGCATCACCGATGGTCAGACGTTCGTATTCTCCGGGGGATCAGCCGTGACCGAAACCCCACTACAGAGCGGCGACGTGACGATCACTGCATACATGAAGCTGTCGGGCGACGACACCGAGCATGACGCCACCACCACCGGCTCAGCGCCGGTCATGGATCCGTTGCTGGCGGAGTCATCAGAGGCCAACATCTTGAGCTTCAGACTTACGAACATGACCGCTGACGTGGTCTACGTCGATGCTGGTGCCGTCGAATTTGAGAGCGGAGCAGGAGCTCTCACACCCCTCCTGTTTGGCTGCGAGGGCATTGAAGTGCCGCTTGGTGCAACGAATGCAAGTGGCTGGGTGATCGATCCGAGTGGGTGGCTGGACTGTGTCGCTCAGGTTCGGCCCTCCACCCCTGGTGCTGAGTTGCTGAGTACGTTCACCGTGCAAGTGACGGCAAGTGAAAACATGACACCGTTGACACTCACGTCACAGAACTGGCTCAAGACCGGTGTAGCCCAGCTGGGCGTGGCCAACGTCACGACAAACACCGATGCGGATCAACTCGCGGTGAGCGTGGCCAACGTGAGCAATTATCAGGGCTCGCTCGGCGCCATCTCAGCCACCATCAGTGGGCCTGGTATCAACGGCGAGGCAGGGCTAGCGTGCCCAACCACCGAGCTCGCCACAGGTGACGACATGGCGTGTAGCTACTCACTGCTGGCCCTGCCTACAGGGGGCACCTACACGTTGACCGCTTCAGCTGATGGGGTCGTCGACGCAGTGACGACATGGACCTTCACCGCAGCACCACAAGGCACAGGTTCGATTGGATATCCCGCAGATGGAAGTGCGATAGACGTCGGCGAGAATCTCCGCTACAGCGGCCTGCGACAGCAATCGACGCCGACTGAGAAGACCGGTACCGGAACATTCTTCACCGGTGGCATTCTTCCCGCAGTCGACTTTGATCTCGAAATCGGTTCTGGAACAGCCGTTGAGTACGAGGACGACGGCACGAATTGGTGGGCCGAAGTGCGTCCGGACCCGGGCGCTACTCAGGTGACAATTTCGCTAACCGAAGATCTGCTGCTCGATGCAGGTGGGCCGCTCACCCATGAGCACGTCATCGACGTGACCCTCCCGAGCGCGTCGGATTTCATCGTGGATGCCGACGTGCTCAACCTGCCGGAGGCAGGCGTTACCGTCATCAATCCACCTGCGTCGCTCAGCTCTGACGACGAGACCCCTGTCTGGCTAACACTCGCCGGGCAGAACGCTTCGATCGAGATGGTGGATCGTATTCTTGTTGCGCCGCACGGCTACAGCGATCTTGGGCACGGCATTGTTCATCGAGTCGTCGAACAAAACGGGCTCGCGGTGCGCATAGTGCCTGTCTCGCTCGAGGCAGCAATTGCCCAAGCAGTTGTCGACGTGGACTTCGCAGCGGTCGAGGCCGGCTCTGAGCATGATTTCGATCTGCAAGCGAATGCTGCAACGTCGGAAGAGACAGCAGTATGTGAATCGTCGCCAATCGTCGTGGATTACGACAATCCTGAAGCCAATACGTGCGAGGTCTCACCGAGTTGTGATCCCGTCTCCACGTCTTGTCATGTATATGAAGGAACGGGTGCAGCCGGCTCTGTCAGCGAACCTGTGTTCATCGATCAGGTGACCGACGAGATGCCTGCACCAGACGATCAATGGTTTGATGCTCAACTCGAACCTCCAACCATCGAGGTCCCCCCGGTCGGTCAGCAAGCCGAGGTCAACTTCTCGTTCCGCAATGCTGGAGTAGGTGGCGAACTCGATGCAAACTGGGATCTCGACCACGAGTTCAAGCTCGATATCGGCCCTTGGTTCAGCAACAGCCCGCTTCGACTCAACGAGTTTGCGGCGGGGTTCTCGGTGGAAGGAGAGATCAACGCCCGTGTGTGGGCCGAACTCGCACTCGAGGTTGAAAGTCAGCCGAAGAAGCCGATCTTCAATCTCGAACGAGCATTCATGGTTGGCATCGTTCCAGTGACGGTTGCGGGATCGGCTACGCCGTTCTACAACGCGAATCTCAACGGTCGGATCGATGCGGCCGCAACCATCACGGTTCAGGGCGCAGCTCGAATGGAATGGAATGGAGAGGAGGGCGACGGCAGCTGGGTCGAGACGCCTGCCCAAGCCACGTTCGACATTGCTGTCGAGGATGTCTCGTTGGTTGCAACCATCGATGGGGACCTGACCGTTGGAACCGAATTCGGTCTCAAGATCATGATCGCCGATGCAGTTGGTGCAGGCATTGACTTCGAACCACAGTTCAAGTTCTCGACCGGCGCTGAAGCCTCTGGAACTGTCGACCAGACCGCTCAAGATATGGCTGACTTGGACAGTTGGGCCTTCGAGGATTCAAGCTTCTGGAAGGTTGAGCGTTCGTTCGCCATTCAACCGAAGCTCATTGTGCAGGTCCCCTTGTTCGATACGCCTCTCGGCGAGGCGGGTTCCTCGTACAACTCAGGGATTCTCGGGCAGTTGAGCGGGGGTATGGCAGTCGATGCGGCATTGCTCGCCGCTGAGTTTGCCACCCACCAACACGATGTCACCGACGAGCTCGCCTTAACCTATGGGATAGCCAACGCGTTGAAGATTGTCGCGAAGTGCATGGCGCTGGTACAGCTCGCCGCCAATGCGCCGCAAACTTCAGGTATTACATCGCCGCTCGCGCCCAACGGTCAACATTGGTGTCGGGCGGTGCCGATCTACATGCCGGGTTACGAGCTTCAATCGGCTGCGTACTTACGTATGGCTGCGATCTACGCCAACCCTGGCTGGGTTGTGCAGGCCCGGGTTCGGGGCGGATCTGGTGACGAAGACACGACCGACAACGTTCACGGTCGCGAACACTCCCGCAGCTGGCTGAGTACTACGAACGCGGTCGGGGGGAGCGTTTCGTTGCCAACGAACGCCCGCCTCTTGGCCACCCTCACTGGCCTTCCTGGCGCGGGCGTAGCTCAGCCTGGGTCCGATCTGACGTGGATCGGCGGATGTTGGTCGCCGCGACCGACTACGGAATTCTCGGTAGTCGGGCCGGATCCCACAGCGCCGCTTGAGGAAACTCTGCCAGCCCAATGTGATGAATTTCCAAATGCTTCTATGGCCTCGGGTGGCGATCGGTCGGGTTCGCCGGCGGCGGGCTTCGACCATGGAAATACTCGAGCGATCGCAACGCTTCTGTCCCGCCGCCACAACGGTGCAGAGGGAAACGAGCTGAAGAACTTCTACGCGACCGGCTCCCTCTACGGAATTGGCGGCTGCAACATCCAGCAAGCGAATGGTGTGCCTATTCAGACTGCCATGGGACCGCAGCCCATGCAGGATCTCGAAGAAGATTGGCGCCCGAGTACCGAAACGCTGTTCTTGGTTGTCCCCATCATTGAGTTTGCCCACGGCGTCGATGGCAATCCGACGTCCGAAGCTTGGTCGACCTGGCGAACAGATTGGGTTTGCAACTTGAACTAGTGCCGCGTTGGGTATCTGAAAATGATCCCTGGAGGCTGCATCGGCTCGGATCCAATGCAGCCTCCGCCCCGGTTAGTGGACCTCTGCGGGTTGTTGGGTTCTACCCGAGAGCGTCGAAGAGTCGCAGGATCTTTTCGCACAGTTCGTCCAGCCGAAGGTCTGTTGGGACCTGGTTGGCGGTCGCTGGTTCCAGCCCAAACAGCGAACGATCTCGCTCGAGAAGGTGAGGATGCGCGCCCACAGTGGCGGCGAGCTGGGCGGCGGTCTCGTTCTCGTTGTCGGCGCCGAGGGCGAGTTGAGCAATATCGAGCGCGGCGCCGAGTGCATGGGGCCACAGTTCGGCATGAATCGAAGCCCGGAGTCCCTGGCGAAGCCCGGACCGCGCTGCTTCTCGATCCCCATTGCGAACGTGGGCCCGGGCTGCACCGAGTTGACAAGTAATTTCCACGCCACGGTCACCGACTTCGGCCGACAACATTGCCCCGCGCTCGAACTCTTCTGCTGCGTCACGAAAGCGCTCGAGTTTGTGCAACGTGACGCCACGGTCGGCAGGGAAGTAAGCCAGGAGATGGCGCAACTCGTGAGCGGATGCGATCTGTTCGCCCTCGTCGAGGAGCACCAGTGCATGTAGTGGGTCCGAGAAGGTCTGCGACACGGCGATGAGCAGGTAACTCCTGGACTCCATGTGCGGGTCGCCGATCCGTCGTGCTGCGTCGAGCGTGCGACGAAATGCAGAGATCGCTGATTCGTGGTCTCCGACCATGGTGTGAGCCCGCCCGATGTCTTCCTCAAGCAATGCGTGTAGCCGCTCGTCGTGCAGATCAGCCGCCACCCGTCGAGCTTCCAGGTAGCCCGCAAGCGCGCCCGCGCCATCGCCGGCGTTGCCGAGCAATGCGCACTGTGTGCGCAGCAGTGCAACCCGAGTGACCGCCCGATCGGCGGGCAACCAGCTGAGGCCAAGCGCACACGTGCGAGCTGCGAGGTCCGAGTAGCCGAGAAGCATTTCGGTCCAGGCCAGGTTGTTGGCCACCGCAGCTGCCAAAGCAAGGTCCGTTGGCACACCGTCTTTGCGTAGCCCGTGGAGTGTCTCTTCATAGAGGCGCTTGGCCACGAAGAACTGTCCAGACCGCAACAAGAAGTCATCGAGTGCATTGAGGCTCAGGTTGAGTTGATCGGTGTCGTGTTCGGACACCGCAGATGACCACGCAGCTTCGATGTTGGGTTGCTCGAGCTCGAGTTGGTGAAGATGGTCTCCGGCGCTCGGGCCCGTCAACTCGAGCGCCTTGGTCGTCAGGAGAGGGAGAAACCACGCCGCATGACGCCGCCGCAGCTCTGACTGATGCGCAGAATTCGCGCTGGACCGACGATGTGCAAAGGCTTGCACGAGTGGGTGACACCGAAGTCGACCGTCGCCGCGCGTTTCGAGCAACGAGTGACCATGAAGATCAGTCAGTGCGCCGACTCCGACGTCTGCCACAGCCTTGGCCGACTCGCGGTCAAAGCTTCCACGCATGACAGAAAGCGCACTCAATGCCTCTTTCGCTCGGTCTGGAAGAATGCGCCAGCTCTGCTCGATCACACCGGCCAGGGATACATCTTCGCCAGGTGGAGTCTCGTCGAGGAGCTCGCCGTCGTCGAGTAACGATTCGACCTCGGCGATCGGAATCAGGCGCAGCCATGCGGCCATGAGTTCAATTGCCAGCGGCAGCCCGGATGCGATTTCACAGACGCGGTTGGCGAGTTCGTCGAGTTGATCAGCATGCACCCGCTGCTGAGCGAGGAATTTGGTGCGCTCGCGAAATAGCCGGATTGCGGGTCCCGCACCGCCATCGCCGTCATCGAGTGGCAGCCCGCGGACATGCAGTGCCTCGAGATCGGGCACGTTGAGTCGGCTTCGGCTGACCAGCAAAAGCATCAGGTGTTCGACTTTGTTCAGGGCCATCAGGGCACTCGTCAATGACGGACTCTGCCTGACATCGTCGATGACAATCAGTGTTGGCTCGACCACACGTTCTGCGATGAGCGACGCAACGTCGGCGGCGTGACCACCGTCCGCAACGCGATCAGCAATCGTATGAAGTAGACGATCGCCTTGATCCTCGCCTTCGAGCTCGAGGTAGATGGCGGTGGAGTCTGATGTCTCTGTCGCCTCTCGGAACAAGTGTCGTGCCAGCGTGCTCTTCCCTGCGCCGCCGATACCGAACAGGTTCAGCGTCCGACGTTCGAGCAGGTTTTGGCGCAGACGCCCGAGTTCGGGGCCGCGTCCAAGAAGTCCTGGATTGGCTGCAGTGGCGATGGTCGTACCAAATGCACTCGCAGGCAGGTGTGCATTGGCTTCACGTGCAAGTGCTTGGAGTCGTGAAGCGCCCGGCAAGCCAAATGCGGACAACGGTGGATAGAGCAGCCCGATATTTTCGACGAGAACTTCGTCCGATGCTATTTCGATGACACGTTCTGCCAGGTCGGCGACGCGTTTCGAGGTGTGCCCCTGGTCGCCAAGTGCAAAGGCTGCGAGTGCATTCGATGCGGCGACATCAGCGAGCATCTCGCGTGTCTCAAATATCCACTCTTCTAGTTCGAGACCGAGTGCCTTGAGCTGGAAACCTTGTAGGAAGGGCCCTGCGTAGGCTTCATGGGCATCGGCTTCACCGGCACGAACAGCATCGAGAAGATCGAGGGCATCGGTGCGCAGATTTGTTGCTACTCGGCGCTTGTCGGTCTCGAGTACTCCTGGCATGGCCTGGCGAATGCGAGAGAGCGCCGAAGAAAGACTATTCAACGGCGCATTCGCGGTTGGCCAGAAAACGGTGGCAACAGTCATGCGGTCGCAGGGCCCGCAGTGCGCGAGGTACGCAAGCAGCACCGTTAGTTGGTGTTGGTGATCAAGGGCTCCGTCGGAAGAGCCGATGCGCCCGAGCGTGAGTAGGTAGGGCTTCTCTGCCTGCGGTGAATCTGCCAACACGTCGGCAGTGTACGAGACGGGCAATGCCCCAAAGACGGGATCTGGACTCCGGTTGAACTCATTTGCGGGTCATTTGCGCACCGATGAGTACATTTGGCCACGACAACTCGGAGAAACCGCCATGAAAAAACTGATCAGTTCTGCCCTGCTTTCCATCGCCGTGTTAGCGGCTGCTCTTGCCGGCTCGGCCGAGCCCGCATTAGCGAAGGAGGCCAAGGAAACCTTTATCGAAGTATGGGAGCCGCCGAGCTGCGATGACGGGAATGTTCTCCACAACTGGAAGCTGTGCGGTCCGCCAGACGAGTCCGGGCCGCATGGGACCGTAGACGGAGCAGGGCCCGAACGTCGCTCCTAGGTGGTCGGCCCCTGACCGCTCCGGCATCGCCGGCATTCTTCGGCTCCTTGCTTTGGCACCTACGAACCACTGGTAATTACCGGCTACGGCACTATTTGCAGACGTGCAACTTCTTCGGTGTCCGCTCGCTTGCGGACCGCGACCAGCCGAGATTCGTGAATCGCTTGGCCTGTTATCCCCAGCCGCCGAGGAACCGCCCGCCGCGGTAGCGCCAGCGCAGGAACATGATCTGGATGGGGCCGTTGGTGATGGCCCAGACCAGGATCCAGAGGCTGATGAACATGGTGAGGAACGTGTCGGCGGGCACCGGACCGACGTCCCACGGGATCTGGTTCTTGAGCAGTATCCAGGCAACGATGCCCTCGGGAATGGCGACGAGCAGGCCGTAGATGGTGGGCCAGTCCTTCTCCCAGCGGTATTGCTGTAGGGCGTGGTAGAGGAGTTCCCATGCGATGCCTACCACCGCGACTATCAGGAGTGCGGTGAAGAGCGCTTTGTAGACGGCCGAGGTCTCGGCGCCTTCGGGTCGAGGCACGACCAGCCCGATGAGCAGAGTCCACACCACGCCGACAGTGGCGAGCAGCGCAATGCGTGTCTGGATGCGACCAAAGAGTGTCGGGGTCATATGGCGACGTTCCTGGCCCATTTCCACCATTGCGAGGTGGATCGCCCGGGCCCGATGCGCGCCGCGAAGCCGGCACCGGCCAGGTTGTCGTGGATACGAAGGGCGGCGTATTGCAGACCCAGGAACGAGTCGACACCGGCGTAGTAGCCGCCAAGTGTCATGGAGCCCGATGCGTAGATGCGTCCTTCGCCGTTGTCGACGCCGCGCACCTGGAAGTCTCGCTCGACGTCGAGTCGACCCTTCACGTTCTTACCTGCGCCCACGTGGCGCAACAGATCGCTCACGACGCGATGTTCTTCGATATTGGCTTCGAGGCCGGTGGCGTCGATGATGAAGTCGGCGTCGTACTCCGTGGTCGTCAGCCCGTTGCTTCCTGCCACGACGGTACGTATTTTTCTGCTGTCGGGCGTGGGCGTCACGGACTGAACCTGGCCGCGACCCTGCAGGTAGAAGCCTTGGGCTTCGCCACGCTCGAGCTGTTCTCGCCAGTACTTGCGCGGGGCAGTATTGGTGCCGCCGATGGCATCGATGAAGTCACGACGGGCGTCGCCTTCGAGCGATTCGAGATGGTCACGCATCTGCCCGCCCCACGCCGCCTTGGGGAAGTTGAATCCCTGGTAGGCCCAGCCCTTCGACGCCGGGCGGCGAAACGTGGCCGAGTCCCCTTGGGAGCCGGACGGATAATTGCGGAACAGGTGCACGATGGTGGTCTGTGCGTTGTGGTGATCGCGATCGTCGATCAGGCGCTGCAGCACCCGACTGGCCACGATCCCTGCACCTCGAACCAAGACCGTGGTCGGCCGGCGTCGCATTTCGGCATAGACGTGATCGTGCGGCTCGTAGGCATTGACAACTCGCTGGTAGTCGTTGTGTTGCTGGCGGTACTGCTGCAGGTCGTCGAGAAAGCGGACCCCGGGGTAGCCAACGGCCATGTGTACAAATCGGGTGCGAAATGCCATTCGTTTGGTGCTCGCCGACCCAGCGGGTGGGGTGAACAAAACGAAGTAGTCGCCGCGATCGCGGCGACGCACATGACGAACGACGCCGCGGGTCACCATGTGATTCCAAGAGATGCGCGCCGCTTCTCGGTTCAGCGACTCATAGACCTGGCCTGCCCTGGGGGTGTAGTAATCGGCTGCAACCGGCTCGAGCAGCACCTGCATGGCGACGCCGGGGGACTTCTTGCCCCAAGCCTCGCGGAGCGCATACCCGGGCCAGCCCCAGATGCAGTCGATGACCGAACTCGAATCGCTACGCAAGCGATGTTCTCGACGGATCTGGCTGTTGCTGGCCAGATATTCGTAGGTCTGAGATGGACGCTCGAGATCGGACACCACGCGGATCTGATCGGTCGAAACTCCGGCGATGCGCAGCGTGTCGACCAGGGCGAAGGATCCAATTCCCCCACCGACAGAGACGAATGGCACATCGAACACGGGAATGCCGTGGTTCGCCAAATCCTGGTCGCTCCATACGGACGTGTCCGTGAGATGCTGACTGATGTCGCCTTGTAGTGTCGCCATGAGAGCCTTCTTGCCGTGTGAATGTACTGCATCACGACAAGCGGCGCGAAGAAATGGGGATCATTCCTCAGACTGGGTGCGCACGCAAATCTGTCGGACTGCGAAACTTCCGCCATGTGGGAAGGATCTCTGTTCGGCATGCGTTACTACACGCGTCTCTCCCCACTGGATCTGCGTGTCTTGCAGCGTACGTGGTAGAGAGGACCCGATCATCAGCCTCAAGAGGCTCCCGCTAGGAGAAGTTATGTTCCGACGTAAGCCCGCACCCCCGCCCGCACCCGAAGACTGCCTGCCCGGTCGTTCGAACGCCGTTCCGGTTGCCGATTCCCATTTCGTGCTCGGAAATCCACTCGAAGGACCTTGGCCAGACGGCATGGACACCCTTGTCGTTGGCATGGGTTGTTTCTGGGGCGCCGAGCGATTCTTCTGGCAGATGCCCGGCGTGTACACCACCGCGGCGATCTACGCCGGCGGCACGACCCCGAACCCCACGTACGAGGAGACGTGCACCTCGATGACCGGCCATACCGAGGCCGTCTTGATCGTATTCGACCCCACGGTCGTGAGCCTCGACGACCTGTTCAAGGTCTTCTGGGAGAACCATGATCCGGTCCAGTTCATGGGCCAGGGCAACGATGTCGGCAGTCAGTATCGCTCTGCGATCTACACCAATTCGCCCGAGCAAGCCGCAGCTGCGCTCGCCAGCCGCGACCAGTACCAAGCCAAGCTCAACGAAGGCGGGTTCGGCGAAATCACCACCGAGATAGCTGCGGTGGGCGAGTGGTACTACGCCGAGGACTACCACCAGCAGTACCTGGCCAAGAACCCCGGCGGCTACTGCAACCACGGCTTCTGCCAAGTCGCCTACTCCTGAGCGGTCGCGCTGGCAAATCCAGCCAATCCAGAAAGCAGTGAAAGCCCGATGACCAAGCCCACCCGCGCCGAGCTCAAAGCTCGGTTGACTCCCGAGCAGTACCGAGTCACTCAAAAGGCCGGTACCGAACGTGCTTTCTCCGGCAGATACTGGGATACCAAGACGCCTGGTGTCTATCGCTGCGTTGTGTGCGACGCGGAGCTGTTCCACAGCGACGCCAAGTACGACTCGGGAACCGGGTGGCCATCATTCACCGGCCAGCTCGCCGAGGGTTGCGTGTCAGAACACTCTGACCGCAAGTTCCTCTTCAAGCGGACCGAGGTTCGTTGTGCGAGCTGCGATGCCCATCTCGGGCATGTGTTCGGCGACGGACCGCGTGACGCCGGCGGTCAACGCTATTGCATGAATTCAGCGGCGTTGGAACTCGACGACACCATCACAGGACTGGAGCAACGATCATGACCGACGGCACGCTCATCGACTTTGACAACACCTACGCAAGAGAGCTCGAAGATCTCGTTGTGCCGTGGCAACCCGACGAGGTTCCGGCGCCGTCGCTGGTGGTCACGAACAGTGAGCTGGCCCAGGATCTCGGCATCGACGTCGACACCCTCGACGGCGATGCCGGCGCGTCGGTGCTGTCGGGTAACACGGTGCCCGATGGTGCCACTCCAGTAGCGATGGTGTACGCCGGCCATCAGTTCGGTGGCTACTCGCCTCGCCTGGGCGACGGTCGAGCGGTGCTGCTGGGCGAGGTCGTTGACAGCGACGGCAACCGTCGCGATCTCCATCTGAAGGGCTCGGGTCGCACGCCGTTGTCACGTGGTGGTGACGGCAAGGCCACGCTCGGTCCCATGCTGCGCGAATTTCTCGTTGCCGAGGCCATGCATGCTCTCGGTGTCCCCACCACGCGGGCGCTCTCTGTTGCGGTCACCGGTGAGGAAGTACGGCGCGAGGCCATGGAGCCCGGTGCAGTGCTCACCAGGGTGGCATCGAGCCACCTGCGGGTCGGCACGTTCGAATACTCGGCTCGTGCCGGAGATCTCAACGCATTCAAGAAGCTGGTCTATTACGCAATCGATCGCCACTATCCCCAGGTCCGCGAAGCAGAGCAGCCGCATTTGGCCTTCTTCGATGCAGTGCTCGAAAAGCAGGCTTCTTTGGTGGCCCATTGGATGCTCGTCGGCTTCATTCACGGTGTGATGAACACCGACAATGTGACCATCTCGGGTGAGGGCATCGACTACGGGCCGTGCGCATTCATGGATCGCTACGACCCGGCAACCGTGTTCAGTTCGATCGACCACGCTGGCCGCTATGCGTTCGGCAACCAACCCCGGATCACCACGTGGAATCTGGCGCGCTTGGCCGAGACCCTGGTCGAACTCATCGACGGCGGGTTCGACGCCGCAGCCCAGGAACTCACCGAGGCACTCAACGGATTTCACGATCGCTTTCGGGCCCACTGGGTCGTCGGTATGAGAGCGAAGCTCGGTCTGTCCATCGTCGACGATGACGATGGAGAATTCTTCGACGAGTTGCTGTCGCTCATGCAGACCGCACAACTCGACTACACCATGACGTTTCGAAGGCTCGCCCAGTCATTACGTGACGATGCCGAGTCTGTCTTTGATTCCAGCAATCTGATCGCTCGCCAATGGGTGCACCGCTGGCACCAGCGACTCGACAACGAACCTGCCTCGATGGCGGAGATCGCCGACGTAATGGATGCGGTGAATCCCATCTACATCCCACGCAATCACTTGGTCGACGAGGCACTCGATGCCGCCACCGCAGGCAACATGGCACCGTTCGAGGAACTCTTGCGTGTCGTGACCAATCCCTTCACCGAACGCGACGGTCTCGAGCGATTCGCCGAGCCCGCACCCGAAGGCTTCGAGGACGGTTTCCGTACCTTCTGCGGCACCTGATCCTGCCGGTCGCCGAAGTGTCGACTCGGTCAGTCGAGCAGGTCGAGAAGATAGGTCCGGATCGCCGGGTCAGATGACAGTCCAGCGGCTCGCTGGACAGCTTCGACGGCATCGGGATGGCCGGTTCGAACCAGGGCATGGGCTCGTACCGTCCACCACGGTTGGTACTCGCCCAGGTTCGGATGTTCGATCTGGTCGAGTCGGTCCAACGCCGCGCCGGGGCCGTTCGCCTCGAGCGCGGCCGCAGCAGCGCTGACCTGCGCGCCGATCGTTGGCGCTACGACCAGGAGAGCGTCGTAGTAGCGAACAATCTGATTCCAGTCCGTGGAACCCGTCTCGGCGCGCCATGCATGGGTTCCTTGAATGAGTGCTTCGAGCACGTAGGCACCAGCGACCACTGACTCTCCGGTGTCGGCCAGCACCCGATTTGCCTGTTGGATCATGGCGTGATCCCACCGACTCGTGTCCTGCAGCGAGAGCGGCACGAAGCTGCCTTGCTCGTCGCGGCGAGCGGGTCGACGAGCATGGCTGTACAACATGAGTGCGAGCAATCCTTTCGCTTCGTACTCGTTGGGAAGTAGATCTGTCACCACGGTCGCCAGGTCGATTGCCTCGGCTGCCAATCCGGTTGCGGCATCACCATTCGTGTCCTCCCAACCGGTGCCGAAGGCGGCGTAGATTGCGTCGAGGACGGCATCCAGGCGCTCGGCCAGTTCGTCTGGGTCGGGAACCCGGAAGCTGATTCCAGCATCGCGGATCTTTCGTTTGGCCCGTACGAGGCGCTGTCCCATGGCGGCCGGTTTCGTCAGAAAGGCCGAGGCGATGCGCACGGCGTCGAGGCCCAACACCGTCTGCAGCATCAACGGTGCGCGGATGCTGGGGTCGATGGCAGGGTGGGCACACACGAACAACAGCTCGAGCCGCTTGTCGGGAAACGCCGACGCCGTCGAGTCCCGAGCTTCTTGCGAGAGCAGCGCCAGCGCAGGAGTGGCGTTGGCAGCGACCTGTCGGTGGCGGTGCTGGTCGATCATTCGTCGGCGAGCGGTGGTCAGAAGCCATGCGTCTGGTGTGGCAGGTATGCCGCGTTCTGGCCATACCCGCAGTGCCTGCTCAAAGGCATCTGCGAGTGCATCTTCGGCCGACGCCAGGTCGCGAGTCCGCGAGGCAAGGTAGGCCAGCAGGCGACCGAAGGAATCCCGAAGGGTTGCTTCGGCCACCTGTTGAGCAGAAGGCACGTGGGGGTCAGTCCATTTCCATCATCACGGGGCGCACCTCGACAGCACAGCCCGAAGCGTTGGGGCACCGCTCTGCCCACGCGAGCGCGGCGTCGAGATCTTCGACATCGATCAGGAAGAAACCGCCGAGCTGCTCTTTGGCCTCGGGGAACGGTCCGTCTTGCACTTGTCGGTGTCCATCTCGTACCCGCACGGTCGTGGCCGTTTCCGGTCCCAACAGAGCCGCGCCTCCGGTATTCACATCGGCGACCGCGCCGCCGAATGCCATCCACGAACCCCAGTACGCATCTCGTTTCTCAGGCAGGTCACGCTCGGCCCATTGTTCTTCGTTTTCGTAGATGAGTAGTGCGAACTTCATTGCTGACTCCTTTGTAGGTGAACGGCCGGTGCCGTCTCTTGCTCTCATGACGAGCAAGCACAGGCGATTTCGACACCTGAGCAGAATTCACCGAGAAAATCCACCCATCGTCACTTGCGTCGCACCAAAGGTGAAGCCATGTCCGGCGAACGCAGGCCCGCCTTCAGTCAGCGATGAGGGCGAAGGCGGCGGGGACGTCGGTGGGTCCGGCGAGTTTGGCCCATTTGGCGCCTACTGCTGCGGCGAACGCTTCGGCATCTTCGCAGTCGTCGGCCGGTGCCAGGATGCCGAGCTGTTCGAGCGCGGCTGCTTGGCGTTCGGGCGGGCCACCCTCGGTGGGGCGACAGTCGGACAACATAATGGTGCGTTGTCGACTGGCATTGCTGCGAGCGAGTTGGCTCTGTGCGGTGCGAAATGCAAGCGACAGGTCGGTTGGCCCGAAGCCTCGCAGGCGCAGAATGTCGTTGATGACGTCTTCCACCGGGCGAGGTTGTCCAATGCCCTTGATCACGATGGCCTTGTCGCTGAACGCAATCACGCAATAGTCGGTCTCGGTTCGCTGAGCGGCGGCGGCAGCAGCGACCGCAGCAATGGCCAGGCGGTCGCCCGTCATGGAACCACTGCGGTCGATGATGACTGCCAGCGCAGCATCGGGCCGGGTCCATGCGTGCATACGAAGATCGTCGACACTCGGCGGATGTTGCGCCGCCTTGGCCATCAACAACGCCTCGGTACTGCCGTCGATGTCGATGTCGCCACCGGCATCGCTCATCGGCAACGATTTCATGCGGCCGACGCCTCGTGAGTGGCTGGCTGCGGTTGCGGCCAGGTCGACGATGACTCGTGCTGCAAGCTGCTGGGCGAGTGCTCGAAGCCGTTCGTCGGTCGCCGATGCCATGGCCGACAGCGTGCTGAGTGCAATGTCGGTGTCGGTGGTGAGCATGTGCTCGGTCGACTCGATGTTCAGCTCGCCGACTTCGGGCGACATTTCCTCGAAGCCCTCGTTCTTGGCCAGGTCACGCCGGGGTGTGGTCTGGCGTTGTTCCTCGTCGAGTTGGGTGCGCGCATCATCGCCTTCGAGCGTTCTCGACGGATCCAATACGCCCCCGCCAGGGCTTACGCTTTTCCCGCGTCGTCGTCCAACTCGTCGGGGGACAGGCCGCTGAGCTTCCAGATCTCGGCGACCACGTCTTCGGGGGTCCGTCCACTGGATTCGTGCATGCGGATGCGCCCGCTCAGCGAGGCTTTGGCGGCGTCGAGGCCACATTCGTCGTCGAAGCAGTCGGTACCGCGGAGTTTGCCGAGTTGATCGGCCAGCATGACCAGGTCGATGGCGCCGCGAATCGATGAACCGATGCGAATGTCGGGATGTTCGCGAGAGGCGCGCACGCAACGCACGGCACGTTCAGCGAGCGCCTTGGGCGCGTGGGGTGCTTGGCGGGACACGATGGCGCGTTCATCGGCCTCGGTTTGATAGTCGACCGATACTCGGTTCACTCGGTCGTAGATGGCGCCGGCGATGCGGGCGGTGCCGACGGCGTCGAAGGGGTTCATCGCGGCGACGAGGCGGAAGTCGGGGTGGGCGTGAATGCGGCCGAGCCGAGGAACGGTGAGCTCGGCCTCGCTCATCACGGTCACCAGCAGGTTCAGGGTTTCTTCGGGCACCCGGTTGATCTCTTCGACGTACAGCAGGCCGCCGTGTCGCAGCGCGTCGACGAGGGGGCCGTCGATATAGACATCCTCGATATAGCCCTGTGAGAGCACCTGAGCTGGGTCGAAGTGACCGGCTAGTCGAGCGGGGGTGAGCTCCGCATTGCCCTCTACGAACACCAACCGTTGACCGGCATGTTCTGCAATAGCTCGCAACAGCGTCGACTTGCCGGTGCCGGGCGGGCCCTCGAGCAGAATGTGGCGAGCCGAGGCCAGCGCGGCGACCACCAGTTCGACCTCGCGCCGTCGCCCGACGACATCCTTGCCGGCTGCATCGACCAGCGCAATGCCAAAGTCAGGTCCGGTATCGACGCTCACGTTGCCTCTTCCGATCTCATGGTTGATTCTTTCTCCTGTCATCGCTGCTCGGTGTGTCGGCTCGTCTCGAAGGTGCGACGGAGGAGCACTGGGGCAAACAAACACCGCCCGATCCCGGCGAGTGCCGGAAGCGAGCGGTGAACGAAGTGAACAAGCAAGCGGAAACGCGAACTACCCGTGGTCGTACATGACCATGCCGCGAATGTTCTCGCCGTCGCGCATTGCTTGGTAGCCGACGTTGATGTCGTCGAGTGAGTACGTGTTGGTCACGAGCTCGTCGAGCTTCAGGGTGCCGTTCTGGTACATGCGAAGCAGGCGAGGGATATCGCGTCGAGGGTTGGCCGAACCGAAGATCGAGCCCACGAGTTCTTTCTGCATGAGCGTGAGGTCGAACAAGCTCATGGTGACCTCGGTGTCGTTGATGTCGGCGACCGAGGTGTGCACGACTCGTCCACCCTTGCCGATGATGGCCATCGCCGGTGCAATGTGGTGGCCACGACCTTCGCCGACGGTGATGATGCACTTCTCGGCCATGGCACCCCAGGTGAGGTCCATGACGAGCGCGGTGGCCTCTTCGAGCGACGCTGCGGTGTGGGTAGCGCCGAACACCTGCGCTTGCTCGCGCTTGAACTCGACAGGGTCGACGGCGATGACGTTGGCCGCGCCCGCCATGGCTGCACCCTGAACGGCGTTCATGCCAACACCGCCACAACCCACGATGACAACGGTTTCGCCGGACTTGACATCGGCGGCATAGGTAGCCGAACCCCAACCGGTGGTGACTCCACAGCCGACGAGTGCGGCCTTGTCCAGAGGGATGTCTTTTTCGATCTTGATGCAGCTGGCCTCGTTCACCACGGTGGTCTCGGAGAACGTGCCGATGCAGCACATGATGCCCAAGTCACTGCCGTCTTCGCGGTGGTGGCGGCAGGTCATGTCGGTGATCTGGCGCCCGGCGAGCAGCACCGCTCCCAGGTCACACAGGTTCTGTTGGCCTTTGGCGCACGATGGGCAGCGGCCGCATGAGGGGATGAAGCCGAGCACCACATGGTCGCCGACTTCGAGGGTGGTGACACCGGGACCGACTTCGACCACCTTGCCGGCGCCTTCATGGCCGCCGATGATGGGGAACTGTTGAATACCGAGTTCTTCGGTGATTTCGGGGGGCATGACCATGTCGCCGGTGACCATGTGCTCATCGCTGTGGCACAGGCCCGAGCCCACGAGTTCGAGCACGACTTCGCCCTGTTTGGGCGGGTCGAGGTTGATCGTCTCGACCTTCCAGTCTTGGCCGACGCCATCGAGAATGGCTGCGCGAGTTTGCATGGTGGTTCCCCCAAGTGGAATTGCGTGTACGGGTGCGAACTTAGCCGCAATCGCACGTGCATGCCGTATCGGGTACGAGGGCTATGTCTTCGCCTTCTCAGGGCCCGCAGTACTCGAAGTTGTTGGGCAGCGGCCCGAGATCGGCATCGATCGCAAGTAGTTGGAACTCGAGCAAGCCCGGCTGGTTGGCGAACCACTCGATCTTTCTCGCTTGCTCGTTCGAGTCGGGACCGACGCGAAATACGAAGGCCGAGAACGCTTCCGCAAAATCTTCCTCGGGACTGCTCGCCGCGTAGGGTCCAAAGAAGCCAGCGTTGCGCAGGCACCGTTCTTCGCCGCTGGCAGAGGTTGGTTCGGTGTATGGATCGATCTGGTCAATCAGACCATCGCCCCAAAATAGGTCGATCCATTCGGCCATGAGCGAGCCGTGTCGATAGCAACCCTCGCCGTTGTAGAAGGTGTCGCAGCTTTCGGGGTCGACAGCGCGATCGATCTCAGTCGACAGGGCGGTAAACACATGGCTGAACTCGTGAGCCATCGTCAAGGTGAGTTCGTCGGCGTGGGCGTCGCCCTCGTCGAGATTGATCGACATCTGGAATATCGTCCCCTCGTCGTCAAGGGTGTTGACGAAAGCCAGCGTGGTTTCGGCGTTGTCTTGGCCTCCGGCAAAGCCACCGAACAAGGCGAGGTCATTCAACTGACCCGCTGGCGTGATGGTCGCCAACGTTTCCCAGGCAGTCACCAACCGTGAGTCCAGGTCACCGAAACAGACTGCGCCGAGATCGCCGTCGACCACCAGATGGGCAACGGTGAAATCAATCGTGAAGTCATCACCCAAGGCTTCAGCAGTGCAATCGACGTCGTCGCGCGATTTGTCGAGGTCCACGCCTCCCCCAGGGAATGCGTCGGGCCCGCCGGGCCGGGTGTTGGTGTCGGAGTTCTCGCCGCGCCCGGAGTCATCCGACTCGGCTTCAATGGCCAATGCGGCTTCGGACGTAGGTTGCAGTTCGACACTGGCCGCGCACGCGGCTGAGAACAGTCCGACCAGGAGTATGAGCGCAACTCGTGTCGCGACGGACAAGCACTTGCGAGTCGGCATCAAGAGACTCTACCGACGCCAACGAACCGGAAACTTCGACTGCGCTCGAGGCGAAGAAAGTAAGCGCGCCCTGGTGGAGACGGACCCCGCGGGTGGCGAGGGTGTGCGCACTTGGTGGAGAAAATGGAGTGGTCGGGACCGGCGTCGATCCGGTGACCTACCGCTTTTCAGGCGGTCGCTCTGCCAACTGAGCTACCCGACCCCCGATCCTGATTCTGGCCGAAGCCGGTTTCAGTTTCGATTGGGTGAAGCGGTCCTGACGAGATTTGAACTCGCGACCTCCGCCTTGACAGGGCGGCGTGCACTCCAAACTGCACCACAGGACCTCGGGGCGAAACTCTATCGGTTCCATCGCAAACATCACCCCGAGTTTTCGATCGAATTTCGTTGGATGCCGGATGGAGCTTTGTTGCCGGGTTGATACGCTAGCGACCGCTCCCTTCGGGGAACAGTGCCCCGTTCGTCCAGCGGCCTAGGACGCTGGCCTTTCACGCCGGTAACACGGGTTCAAATCCCGTACGGGGTACCAAAAGAGACATATTCGAACCCGAGAAAGCAGCAGCTTTCTCGGGTTCGTTCTCGTTTTTGGCTAATACCTCCGCAATTCGAGTCAGCGTCTGTTTCAGAATTTTCGTGTGTTCTCTTGGTTCCGCTGTCACGACTGCGCCTGAATCATCGTCACCTAGTGAGATCCCAAAGGTCTCGTAGAACGCGTCATGGAAACGGTCCTGCGTTTCTGGTTTCGCCGATCTCATTCGTTCCGGCCAGCTTTGCAATAGTGCTGCTGTCTTAGAAACTCGACGGCCGACTTCTTCCAGGCCGGTTGCGGTTTCTGCCAAACGCAACCTGGCTGCGCGTTCGGTGTCGTCAAGTCGCTGTTGTTCGGTTCGGAATGTGTCTCGATCAATGTCTTCGTCGTAGTAGAGCCTGAGCAGCTTGTCTCGCTGGCGCTTCGATCTTTCGAGGTCTTTCTCTGCCTGCACTGCTGCCGTCTTTTGACCCTTACTCATTTCTTCGATGCCGTCAGCAACCCAGGCGTCGAGCGTTTTCAACTGTTCAGCGGTGATCTCGGATTCCAACTCATGCAGGGCGTAGACTTTTTCAACGATCTGATCGACGCTGAGGTATGGGACTTCGCACACACCTTTCTGCCGTCCTCGGCAGAAGAAGTACGAGTACACGCTGCCGTGGCGGTTCTTGGCCTTGGTCATATAGACCCTGCCTTTGCAGTGCTCACAGGTGAGCATTCCCTTGAGCGGGTGCCGGTGCACTCGCCGTCGTGATCCGGAGGTGTTCTTGGCTGTCAGTAGTTCTTGCACCTGGTCGAAGAGTTGCAAGCTGATGAGCGGTTCATGGTTGCCATCGAAGACTTCGCCCTTATATACGACTTTGCCGATGTAGTACGGATTGCGCAGCATTCGCCCTACGGCTGATACGGCCATCGGTTTGGGCCGACCGCCTCTGCGATGAGGCTTGCTTGTGAGTCCTCGTGATTCGAGCGCATCAGTCATCTCTTCGATGCTGTGCAGGCCAGCCGCATAAGCCCGAAACGCCCACTGGACATCGGGTGCCTTGTTCTCATCGATAGCGATAGTGCGGTACTCGAACCCGTCGACTCCGATCTCTCTCACGTTGAGATAGCCGACTGGAGCCTTTCCTGGCGTTCCGCCCATGCGGGCTTTCTGTTCCATTCCCATGCCGACTCGCACAGCTAGCTTTGCGACTTCGTATTCGGCAAGGGTTGCGAGGATGCCGCGCATCATGCGGCCCTCCGGCGTGTTGTCAATGTTCTCCGTGGCCGACACAAGCTGCACGTCGGGGACTGTCAGATCCCCGGTGTAACTGGTCTGGCCTGAAACGCTGAACTTGATGGTTCGGCTGGAAGGTCAGATGATGACAAACAAT